>Ga0316209_1000884_pt1 | contig 39820 bp, 39 predicted proteins | sample 6monopyrite_MG_FD_204945 | JGI IMG/M metagenome (GOLD analysis project Ga0316209, IMG submission 204945) | Microbial mat bacterial communities from mineral coupon in-situ incubated in ocean water Damariscotta River, Maine, United States -... | ecosystem: Environmental > Aquatic > Marine >...
TGTTAAAAATGGCGATAGGATTGCGTTGCCTGCCGAATATAGTTTTGTCCCCGTCCGTTTTGTTCTTGAATTGATTAAAAATAACATCCGTGACTTGCATTTATTGTGTGTGCCCATTGGTGGGTTGGCAGCAGACGTTTTAATCGGGGCAGGGGCCATAAAAACCATCGAAGCCGCGGCTGTCAGTTTAGGTGAATTTGGCTTGGCACCGCGGTTTTCCAAAGCCATTGAAAACGGCACTTTAACCATCAAAGACACAACATGCCCGGCTGTACACACGGCGTTGCAAGCGGCTGAAAAAGGTGTGCCATTTATGCCATTGGGCGGTTTGATCGGATCGGATATAACCGCCCATCGGGATGATTGGAAAATTGTTGATGATCCGCTTTGGGAGGGCGGCGGGCCAATCGTTTTAATCCCGGCGATCCGCCCTGATGTGGCGCTTATTCACGCCCCTATTGCCGACCGGGACGGTAATGTCTGGGTCGGTAAGCGCCGTGAATTAGTGACCATGGCCCATGCATCAAAAACCACAGTAGTCACGGTCGAAAGCATTGTCGAACACAGCTTGTTAAGCGATGATATGTGGGCGGCGGGGACGTTACCGAATTTATATATTAATGCCATTTGCGAAGCACCCAAAGGCGCATGGCCGCTGGGTTTACATGGCTATTATGCTAAAGACCAAAAAGTTATTGCTGATTATGCTATCGCCGCTGAAACCGATTCCGGGTTTAATGATTTTCTTGAAATATTGATGTCATGATGGAACGCTTACTGATCGATCAGTTATCTAGATTATTGGAAAATCCAACTATCGGCCATGTGGCTGTGGGTGCGGCGTCCCCCATACCCGGGGCGGCGGCGTTGTTGGCAAAACAAATGCGCGAAAAACAAAATGCACCACAATTACAGGTGTCGATTATCCACGGCGATGAAAACAATCCGTTTACCGATGGCGGGCGTGAATTATTTGATTGTGCGGGCCAAGGCCGCATTGACGCGTTTTTTTTAGGCGGCGCGGAAATTGATGGACAAGCCAATATTAATTTGGTGGGCACAGGGGCTTATCCGGCATGGGATAAACGGTTTCCCGGATCGTACGGATCGGCCTATATGTATTTTGTCGTGCCTAACATTATTTTGTTCCGCCAAGAACACAGCCGTCGGGTGATGGTTGATAAAGTTGATTTTATTTCCGCCCCCGGTATAAGCGAAACCCATGTAAACCGCGCGGGCGGCCCTAAATGGTTGTTAACGGGGCTGTGTTTGATGTCGTTCGATGTAAATAGCGCACGGTTTTGTCTGCGTTCCGTGCATCCCGGCCACAGCATCGAAGATGTTAAAGACAACACAGGGTTTGAATTTGATGTCGCCGACGATTGTGCGGAAACGGTTACCCCCGATGCGGACCGTTTGTCCATTATGGAAAGCAGCGTTGCCATCGATATCGCCGCCACATACCCGTCATTTGGCGCCCGTGTTTTTTCTGTTAAATGATGGGAACGGTTAGTTTTTCTTAGCCTTGGCTTTGCCAATCAAGAAAAAAACCAACCAAATGGGCACAACCACCACGGCACCTAATAATACGTATTTGATGCCCCATTCGACAACACCACTTAAAGCTTCGATAATTTGTTGAACCGTACCGCCTAGGTTCTTTAACAGCTCGCTGGGGTCTATGTTAAAAAAGCTAAGCAAAATACCAATGATGAATGACATCACTAATAATTTGATCAGGGTGTCTTTGATATTGGTTGGCATGCTGGCTCCTTAAAATAATTTAATCAAAGATTACCCGTAAAAATCAGAACTGGCAAAGTTATTCAAAGTAGGGCGTTAAATATTGCCCGGTGAAATTTTATTTCACCCCGGTGACGGTTGCCGGTGTGCCCTCTGTGACAAGGCGTCTGCCACCGTCACCACACCCTTGTTGCCTTTACCGACCAACGTATGCAGCACTTCGATAATTTTTTGTGCCTCACATCTTATTTTTAAATTAACAGAGGCGAATTGCTTGCCGGGCTATTGGCAGCTGTGAACCGTGTTGTCTGGAAATGAAATAAACGGTGCTGTCGATGAATAAGGAACGGCTCTAATCTTTTTCTGGGAAAATGATATTTTATAAATATCAAGGCTGGTGTAAAGGCAGGCTGACCGAGACCGTGCAACCGTTGTTTATATTTCTGGAGATATCGATTTTCCCGCCATGCATTTTAACCAATTCGTTGGCAAGCGACAGGCCCAGCCCGGTTCCCTCGTGGTCGCGTTTCATAATGTCTTTAACCTGACCAAAGGGTTTCATAACTTTGGCTATGTCTTTGGTCTTGATTCCAATGCCTGTGTCAGCGATTGCTAACAATATGTTGTGATTGTTAGCGAACTTGGCCGTGATCCGGATTTTGCCATGCTTGGGTGTGAATTTGACAGCGTTGGATAACAAGTTGATGAGAACCTGTTTCAGGCGTATTTCATCGCCAATAATTACTGGCAAAGATGAACTGATCCATGAGGTAACGGAAATCTGTTTTTCATTGGCCTGATCACGGATCATGGTTTTACCGTCCTTAACAAGTTTTTGCATATCGACGGGGGAAAATTCAAGTTCAAACTCCTGTCTTTCGATTTTTGAAATATCAAGAATATCCTGTATGACATTCAAAAGATGATGCGCCGACTGATGAATATGATTAGCGTATTCTTTGGATCGGGCATCATTAATTTTAAGCATTCCCTGACCCATCAAAATACCGGAAAATCCGATCACCGCATTCAACGGCGTTCGTAATTCATGGCTCATGTTGGCTAAAAACCGGGTCTTGGTACGATTGGCGGCTTCTGCCTGTTTTTTTGCTTTTAACATTTTCCGCTCAGCTTTTTTCTGGCGGGTGATATCGCTTAACAAAACGGTATAGAGGTGTTCTCCATTAATTTCTACTTTTGAAACCGAGGCAGTGGCCGGGAAAGTTTGGCCATTTTTTTTAAGCCCTAAAATTTCGGTCCGATTCATCATTAACAAATATGTATCATCGGATTGATCAAAATGTTTCACGTGTATGGCATGGTTCATTCGCGCTGTTTTGGGCATTAAAAGATCAAAATGCAGACCCGAAACTTCTTTCGATTGATACCCAAAAATCCGTTCAGCGCTCTGATTGAAAAACTGGATTTTCATGTCCTGACCGATGATGATGATGGCTTCTGGGGCAATGGAAATGATTTCGGTCAGCCGGGTTTCACTTTGTTTTAACGATCGTAAAAACGATCCACGAGTGGCGTTAACAGTGGCAATAGCAAGGATTAACTGGTCTATTTCATCGCCCAAACCAGCCTTTTCAGTCTGTAAGAAAGATTTGAAACTATCACGCTCGGAATGAATGTTAATGTTGCGAACATTTTCGGCCAATTGTTCTATTCGCCGGGTGACAAGAAAATGAAAAATGATAAATACAAAACCCACAACCAGAAAAGTTTTAATGGCATTGCTGATAAGTATCACAAAAGCTTTTTTTAACAAACGGTCATAAATTCCTGTAATGCTGACAACGGTTTCAAGAATACCTATAGAAAGCTGTCGATCGTTATACGTAACGGTTATAGGAAAATTTTGTTTCAGTGTGGCACCTGAAACGATTTTTCCTTTGGACCAACGTACCTTCCCGTCAACGTTGACAGCAATATATTCCATATCGGGTAGTTCCAGCATACCTGTCAGTTGGGTATTGATCTGTTCATCGTCAAAAGCCCATAGGCTGTTGGTTAATGTTTTTAAATAGCTGCTCTGGATTTGCTCGTTGGCTTCATGGATTTTATCAAGATCGGTTTGATAATCAAAATAAAGCTGTACTGCTGTGGTGCCAACCGTAATCAGGGAACTGAACAGGACAAGTGCCAAAATCAGACGTTTGGCAATGTTGCTTTGGAATGCCTTTATTCGCTTTAACTTTGTCATGGCCTTATTTTTAGCCTTCGGTTAATGGTCGGATGGTCTGATTGAAAATTTTCTGATAGGTGCCGTCAGCTTTCATGGCCTTAAGCGCCTTTGTCGCCAGCGGAACAAGGGCTTTGTTTTTTTTATGAAGGTAAAAATACCGCATTCTTTGTGCCAAGGGTGGTTCCAGTGCCTTAACGCCTAATAATCCTTGATCCTTGATGATCTGTAGTCCGGGAAACCGTGAGAAAACAACGGCATCAACCCGGCCGCTGCTCAGCAAAGTAAACAGCTGTTTAGAATTTTTGACCTTGATCAGGGATTTAGCCGAGGTGATATTTGTTTCTAGTAATTTCCAGCCTGTGATGATGCCGACGTTTAAATTTTCAAGACTGTTCCAGCCGTAAATTTTAATGTTTTTGTTGTGGGAAAATGCCACATAATCGGCAGTGAACAGATTTTCTTTCAGCGGGATAAGATTGGTGTATTTTTTATCAATGCCGCCAATACGAGTTAATATGCCGTCGTCAATGCCGTTATTGGCGTTCACAAGAACACGTTCCGCCGGGTTGAAATTCAGAACAACCTTGATGCCGATCCTTCGGAACATTTCTTTTGCAATTAAATCTTCAAAACCGGTTTCGTTAACATTGGATATGGGTGGGTAATGTTCCGTCCCCAGAGTTATGGTTCGTGGTGTGCCTGTTTCCTGTGCCCAAAGGGTTGTTGCCCACATAATGGCCAAGCTTATTAAGATTAACCGACTAAGAACAAGTTGTACCGAGTCTTGGACAGCGTCTCTCACAGATGTTTTTGCCATGATCCATACCTCCGTTATTACAATAATTTATTGAGATTATATTTTTGAGTTAAGAAGCATTTTAAATATTACAAGAAAGAATAAGATAACGGGAGCATTAAAATGTTTCTAAATATTTCAAGATGGCAGAAAAAAACCGTTGCAATTCATCGAGATTTTAACGCCAGCTTTTTTTAACAGTTCCATCCATCACAACGAGGCAAACAGGCGACCCAAATCGGCAATGATGATCTATGGTGAACGATACCGTTCTAATGTTTCGTCCAGAGCAAGAATTGCATGCGTCGCCGGGCCCGTTTGAATTTACTTCATGCCTCAAACGATGCAAATGTCATGTCATCTACCGGGCACCAAATAAAGGTGCTCCCAGGTTTTATCGATCAAGTAACGTCTTAAAATAGAGACTATTAATTGAGATATGGCGCTAAATATTGCCCGGTGAAACTTTGCTTAACCTTTGCCACGGTTTCTGGCGTGCCTTCGGCCACAATGCGTCCACCACCGTCACCGCCTTCGGGACCTAAATCGATGATCCAGTCTGCGGTTTTAATAACTTCCAAATTATGCTCGATGACCACAACCGTATTGCCTTGATCGACCAAAGCATGCAGCACTTCTAGTAATTTTTTAGTATCGGCAAAATGTAGTCCTGTTGTAGGTTCGTCCAAAATATAAAAAGTTTTACCAGTGGCTCTTCGTGATAATTCTTTGGCGAGTTTAACCCGTTGGGCCTCACCACCGGATAGGGTTGTGGCTTGTTGGCCTAAATGAATATAATCCAGCCCAACCCGGCACAACGTTTCCATTTTGTCACGAATTTTTGGTACGGCTTTGAAAAAATCAGTGGCTTCTTCGACAGTCATATCCAAAACGTCGGCAATGGATTTGCCGCGAAAATGAATGCTTAGGGTTTCCCGATTATAACGGCTGCCTTTACAAACATCACATTGTACATAAACGTCCGGCAAAAAATGCATTTCGATTTTGATAACACCGTCACCTTGGCAAGCTTCGCACCGACCACCTTTGACGTTAAATGAAAACCGCCCGGGTTTATACCCGCGTTCTTTGGCCATGGGTAAATTGGAAAACCAGTCGCGGATGTGGGTAAATGCTCCGGTATAAGTCGCCGGGTTGGAACGCGGAGTACGGCCAATGGGGGACTGGTTGATGTCGACGATTTTATCGATTTTTTCAATGCCTTCGATTTTATCATGATCACCTGCGTGCAAACGGCTGCCGTGAAGTTTCCGGGCTAAGGCTTTGTATAATGTGTCGACCACCAGCGATGATTTGCCGCCGCCCGAAACCCCGGTAATGCATGTTAAAACCGATAACGGAAAATCGACATTCAAGTTTTGAAGGTTATTGCTGCGCGCGCCGATGACTTTGATGTTTTTGCCGCGCTTCGCTTTACGACGGGTTGCAGGAAATGGAATTTTTTCTTTACCCGTTAAATACCTGCCCGTTAAACTTTTGGGGTTTTTCATAACCTGTTTAGGCGTGCCCTTGGCGATAACATGGCCGCCGTGGATACCCGCGCCCGGCCCCATATCAATTAAATAATCGGCCGTTTTCATGCTGTCTTCGTCGTGTTCAACAACAATCACTGTGTTGCCTAAGTCACGCAGTCGTTTTAATGTTTCAAGCAGGCGTTCGTTATCACGTTGGTGCAACCCAATGGACGGTTCATCCAATACGTACAATACACCGCTTAACCCTGATCCGATTTGCGATGCTAATCGAATACGTTGGCTTTCACCGCCCGATAATGTGCCCGATGACCGGCCAAGGGTTAAATAGTTCAAGCCGACATCCATCAGAAACCCTAAACGTTCGTTGATTTCCCGTAAAATGCGCCTAGCGATTTCATTCTGTTTTTTGGTTAATGTTTTATCCAGCTGTAAAAACCATTGTTGGGCTTGCTGAATGGACTTGCCGGTAATTTCGGATATGTGTTGCTTATCTAATTTAACGGCTAATGTTTCGGGTTTCAGACGGTGCCCTTTGCACGTAGAACATACGGTTACGGTTTGATAACGGCCCAATTCGTCGCGTACCCAATTGCTGTCGGTTTCCCGCCAACGGCGTTCCATATTGGGGATCACGCCTTCGAACGGTTTATGAATGCTGTAGGATTTACGTCCGTCATTATAATCCATGGTGACGTCATCCTTGCCCGATCCAAACAACACAACCTGGCGGTGGGCTTTTGATAAACTGCCAAAAGATTTTTTTAAACTGAAACCGTAATGCCGGGCCAAGGCCGCGAGCGTTTGCCCGTAATATTTAGACGAAGAATTGGCCCACGGTAAAATAGCCCCATTATCCAAGGACAAACTTTCGTTGGGGACCACCAGTTCCGGATCAAAAAACATCTCCGTGCCTAAACCATCACAAGCAGGGCAGGCACCAAAGGGATTGTTAAATGAAAACAGCCTTGGCTCGATTTCATCGATGGTGAACCCTGATACAGGGCAGGCAAATTTTGCGGAAAAAGCCGTGCGTGTGCCGTCGTCGGCATTTTCGATAAATGCCAATCCGTCGGCCAAATCAAGGGCGACTTCAAAGCTTTCAGATAGCCTTGATTGCAACCCGTCGCGGATAACCAAGCGGTCAACGACAATTTCAATAGTGTGTTTACGTTTTTTATCAAGCGGTGGCACATTGTCAATGTCATGCAGTTCGCCGTCAACTTTAACCCGTTGAAACCCTTTATGGGCTAATTCAGCCAATTCTTTTTTGTATTCACCTTTGCGGCCACGGACGATGGGGGCTAATAAATAAATCCGGGTGCCGTCATCAAATGTCATGGCGCGGTCAACCATTTGGCTGACGGTTTGGCTTTCGATCGGCAGCCCGGTGGCTGGCGAATGGGGAACGCCTACGCGGGCAAATAACAGCCGCATGTAATCATAAATTTCGGTTACCGTGCCGACAGTGGAGCGGGGGTTTTTGGATGTTGTTTTTTGTTCAATGGAAATAGCCGGGCTTAATCCATCAATTTGATCTACGTCGGGTTTTTGCATCAGTTCCAAAAATTGCCGGGCATAGGCTGAAAGCGATTCTACATAGCGGCGCTGGCCTTCGGCATAAATTGTATCAAATGCCAGTGACGATTTTCCCGATCCGGAAAGCCCAGTAATGACGGTTAGGCTGTCTTTGGGGATTTCCACGTCGATATTTTGCAAGTTATGCTCGCGTGCACCGATGACCTTAATTTTCTGCATGATTTATTGGGCCGATATGTTAATAAAAATGAACCCCCATGCATATCTGTATTTTGTCAGATGGTAAAGATCAGGAGTAAATTTTTTATGTCGGCGAACTCGGAATTTGTAGTTTATATTAGCGATCTATTAGATCCCATTGGCCCCTTAGGGGCGGGTAAGTTTTTTGGTGGTCACGCTTTTAAATCTGGCGGCATTCAATTTGCGATGATCATGGGCGATACGCTGTATTTGCGTGTTGATGATGACTTACGTCTTGATTTCGAAGATTTAGGATCCGAAGCGTTCAGTTATCAAGGCAGCCGGGGGCGGGTTCAGGTGAAATCGTATTATTCGTTGCCGGACGGTGATGTGGATGATCAGGACGCCTTGTTAGTTTGGGCAAGGCGTTCAATTCTTGCCGCCGAAAAAGCTCATGCCAAAAAATCGAAAAAAAATAAAAAAAAGAAATAACGCTCGTTTTTTCCGCTGCTCTATCGTATCGCTTTTGTACGGATTTATATAGGAGAACGATACATGAGCGACACAACCGCCGCAGATTTTGAAAAAGCAGATATTATTTTAGCCAAGGCTTTGGAAAGTTTTCAAGAACAAGGCGTAAATCAGTATATTTATGGCATGGCGTTGATTGAAATAGGTGTGTTGGCCTTGGTCCGAATGGACGAAGACGAAAGCTCAATCATTGCCTCAGTCCGTGACTTTATTAATAAAAGTCATCAGCCTGTTCCCGTCCCGAGAAAATAATAATTAATTAATCGATTTTTGATTGTATAGTTTTTTAATTTTTAACATCATTGTAGCTGGAACATAACTCTGTGACAGGGTATGGTCCACTTTCCAAATTTTACGTAGGGGTTTTTTTATGGCTGGTTCAGTAAACAAAGTTATTCTGGTTGGTAATCTGGGGCGCGATCCCGAAGTGCGGTTTGCGCAAAATGGCAATAAAATTGTCAATATGTCGATAGCCACCTCAGAATCGTGGAAAGATCGCAGCAGCGGCGAACGTCGTGAAAAAACCGAATGGCATCGGGTGGTTATTTTTGACAACAATATTGCCGATGTTGCTGAACGTTATTTGAAAAAAGGTTCTAAAGTCTATCTTGAAGGACAATTGCAAACACGAAAATGGACAGGCAATGATGGCATTGAAAAATATACCACCGAAGTCGTTCTGCAACGTTTCAGCAGCACTTTGACTATGCTTGATACGCGTTCCAGCGGTGGAGATCAAAGCTATTCCCAAGAAAATTCCAGTGGGACGGGCGATGCGCCGAACTGGGGAAATTCTGATCAGTCGTCCAGCAACGGGGGTTCTACAAGTACCGGTCCGGTTGGAAATGACTTGGATGATGAAATTCCTTTTTAGTTTCTGATCTACTTAAATTCCGGACGGTTATTATTGGCGTTTTTCAGTAAGCGTATATTATGATGATTGCTGGGTGAACGGTTAAAAAGGCCTGAATGAATGTCTCTAACAATGCCCGCGGCTGCATTCCCCAGACGCAATGTATCAATACTGGCTGTCTGTCAGGCATTTTCCATGTCGGGTACGGTGTTGATTGCGACCGTTGCGGCCTTGGTCGGACAAAATTTAAGCGAAGATAAATCTTTCGCCACATTACCATTAGCCGTGATGTTTATCGCCACCATGTTTGCGACTATTCCAGCATCCCTTTTAATGGGGAGAATAGGCTGGAAAGCCGGATTTATGCTTGGTCAAATGATTGGTTTTCTAGGCGCTTTGTTATCCATTTTATCTATTGTAAATAGCGATTTTTGGCTGTTTACAATGGCGAGTATATTGATCGGTGTGCATAACGCATTTTATCAATTTTTCCGATTTGCTGCAGCCGATACAGCCAAAGGAAAGTTCCAAGCGAAAGCCATTTCATTGGTATTAGCAGGGGGTGTGTTCGCCGCTGTTGCCGGGCCACAGCTTGGGAAATGGACGATCGATTTGTTTGATCAAGCGATTTTTGCAGGCGGCTATTTGGCCATTGCGGGGATTGATGTGTTGACCTTGGTCGCTCTGATCTTTGTGCGTTTGCCGTCCCCCGATGTGGTGACTTTATCAGCAAAAGGCCGACCATTAAAAGAAATTTTGGTGGAGCCCGTATTTGTCACTGCGATTGTTTCTGCGACTGTTGGATATGTCATAATGACGTTGGTCATGACGGCAACACCGTTGGCTATGAAATCATCAGGATTTCATTTCAATCAGTCGGCAACGGTTATCCAGTGGCATGTTTTGGCTATGTTTTTGCCTAGTTTTTTTACAGGAACTTTAATCACTAGGTTTGGTGTTCTGCATATTATTATTGCCGGAATTCTGTTGGAAACATTAAGCATGTTCATTGCACTTTCGGGCATGAGCGTTTTACATTTTTCTTTTGCCTTAATAGCTTTGGGATTGGGTTGGAACTTTATGTTTTTGGGCGGAACATCATTGTTGGCCGAGGCCATCCGGCCCGGTGAGCGTACAAAAGTTCAGGCACTGAATGATTTTCTTGTGTTTGGCGGTGTCGCTATTGCGGGGCTTTCATCTGGTGCGTTGAACAATGCTTTTGGTTGGGCCGGGGTAACGGCCGCCATGTCGTTGCCTTTGTTCATTGCTTTGATGGTGGCCGTTTGGTATTTATTGCACACATTGCGTTTGAAAAGCGTTTAAAATGGATAATTAAGCCTGCTTTCAGGTTGTCGTCCATGATGGAAACTGTTATATTCACAGTTTAAATTATTTGTTCGTTTGTGTTGCTTTGACGTCTTGTAACGCATTGCTGGAGTTGGATATATTTTTTCCTATAGTGATCAGAGCTGTTTGTTTTGAAACTGTAGATTCGTTGTTTATATGGTTTTAATTGTTTGCCATGTTCTGTTTTCTTTTCATGATGTATAACGACCAGATTATGGTTTTTCCCAATGAAACAATCACTGTTGCTGAACGCAAAATGAAACAAAGTAAATTGCTGAAATTTATAGCTACTGCGCAAAGTGGCGATCCTGTTTTCCTAACACAAATTGCTGGATGTAAATGTCCTTCGAAGGGTGAATTTGTATGACTTTAGATCCAAATATTAGTCCGATTTCAATCGAAGAAGAAATGAAGTCGTCCTATCTTGATTATGCCATGAGCGTGATTGTTAGCCGGGCCTTGCCGGATGTGCGTGACGGATTAAAACCCGTGCATCGGCGGATTCTTTTCTCTATGAAAGAAAGCGGCTATGACGCAGGCAAACCGTACCGAAAATCAGCACGTATCGTTGGTGACGTTATGGGTAAATATCACCCGCATGGTGATCAGGCTATCTATGATGCCATGGTGCGTATGGCACAAGATTTCTCATTGCGTTTACCGCTGATTGACGGTCAGGGCAATTTTGGTTCCATGGATGGCGATAAAGCCGCCGCCATGCGGTATACTGAGGCCCGGCTTGATCCCGCAGCCCATGCATTGTTAGAAGACATCGACAAAGATACCGTAGATTTTCAGCCAAACTATGACGAATCCGTTAGTGAGCCAAAGGTTGTGCCAGCAGGATTTCCAAATTTATTGGTCAACGGTGCGGGTGGTATTGCGGTCGGTATGGCGACAAATATTCCGCCACATAATCTAGGTGAAATTGTTGACGCCTGTTGCGCTTATATTGATGATCCGGAAATCACAATTGATGAAATGATCGAAAATTATGTCCAAGGACCGGACTTTCCGACGGGTGGTTTAATCCTTGGACGACAAGGCGTGCTGTCGGCGCTGCGAACCGGACGTGGATCGGTTAAAATGCGTGGCAAAACCTCGGTCGAAGAAATCCGCAAAGGCCGGTTTGCCATTATTGTTCATGAAATTCCGTTTCAGGTCAATAAATCACGGATGATTGAAATCATGGCCGAAGCCGTGCGTGATAAAAAAATCGAAGGTATTTCTGATTTACGTGACGAGTCGGACCGTGATGGTGTGCGTGTTGTTATTGAATTAAAACGGGATGCCATGTCCGAAGTGGTATTGGCGCAACTGCATCGGTTTACGCCACTACAAACCAGTTTTGGCGTGAATATGTTGGCCTTGCACGGTGGTCGCCCGCAATTAATGAATTTGCGTGAAATCATTGTTGCTTTTGTTGAGTTTCGCGAAGAAGTCATTCGCCGCCGCACGGTCTTTAAATTAGGTAAAGCGCGGGATAAAGCCCACGTTTTGGCAGGTCTTGCAGTGGCCGTTGCCAATATTGATGAAATTATCGCATTGATCCGGGCGGCGAGCGAGCCGGCTGTGGCTCGCAGGCAATTAATGGAACGCTCTTGGCCGGCTGTTGATGTCGCACCGATGATCGCCTTGCTGGATGAACCGGGGCACGGCATTGTTGATGACAAATATAATTTATCCGAAGCCCAAGCCCGGGCTATCTTGGAATTACGTTTGCACCGTTTAACCGGGCTTGAACGTGATAAAATCGGTGGTGATTTACGTAGCTTAGGTGATGAAATTTCTGAATACTTAGAACTTTTGGCATCACGCGAAAAATTATACACCATGTTACGCGAAGAATTAGTGGTGATGCGTGAAAAGTTTGCCACCCCACGGCGCACGGTGCTCGAAGAAGACGAATTTGAACATGATATTGAGGACCTAATCCAACGTGAAGACATGGTCGTCACCGTCACCAATACGGGCTACGTCAAACGGGTGCCGATTACCACTTACCGGGCGCAACGCCGTGGTGGTAAAGGGCGTTCTGGCATGAGTACCCGGGACGAAGACTTTGTGACCCAAGTTTTTGTCGTCAACACCCATACGCCGGTTCTGTTTTTCTCTTCCACGGGCAAAGTCTATAAATTAAAAGTTTACCGTCTGCCTTTGGGGACACCACAAGCGCGTGGCAAAGCATTAATTAATTTATTGCCGCTGGATAAAGACGAAACCATCACAACAATGATGCCCTTGCCCGAAGACGAAGACAGCTGGTCGGAATTGTCGGTGATGTTTGCGACGGGTTCGGGCGGTGTTCGTCGTAATCGATTGTCGGATTTTTCCAACGTTAAAGCCAACGGTAAAATCGCCATGAAACTGAACGAAGGCGACAGTTTGGTCAAAGTCCGTACCTGTAGTGAAGATGATGATGTTCTATTATCAACAATGGGTGGTAAATCCATCCGTTTCCCCGTTGGTAAAGTCCGTGTTTTTAATAGCCGCACATCAACAGGCGTACGCGGGATTCGATTGCAAGCCGATGATCAAGTGATCGGTATGTCGTGTTTCTTGCATGTCGATGTCAGCACCGAAGACCGCGATATTTATTTGCAGGCTAAAAATGCGGCACGGCGTTTACGCAACAGTGATTATACTGACCGCGCCGACGATCAAATTAAAGATAAGGAAAGTGCAACAAAACTTGAATTGCCGCAGTTCCAAAATCTGGCAGAAAAAGAAGAATTTATCTTAACCATATCCGAAGACGGCATGGGCAAACGCACATCAGCCTATGAATACCGGGTATCAGGGCGTGGCGGTCAAGGTATCACAGGTATGGATTTAACCCGTCCGGGTGGTGGAACCAGCGCCATTGTCGCCGCATTCACGGTCATTGATATTGACCAGTTGATGATGGTGTCGGACGGCGGACAAATTATCAGGTGCCCGGTCGATCAAATTAGCATCGTTGGTCGGGCAACGCGCGGCGTCAGGGTGTTTGATGTATCTGCTGATGAACGTTTAGTATCGGTTAGCCGCTTACGCGAAGAAATGGACGATGAAGCCGACGATGAAAATGCAGGTGAAGACCAAGTCGTAGACGCTGTAGCGGAAACGGCAGATGATGATTTAACAAATCAACCAAGAATAGATGGAGCCTCTGACAATTGAGCAAGCCAAGCAAGCCAAGGCTAGCGATTTATCCGGGGACCTTTGACCCGGTGACAAATGGGCATATGGATATCATTTCCCGTGCTTTAAAAGTCACCGACCGTTTGATTGTGGCTGTTGCCGTAAATACAGGGAAAGAACCTGTATTTACTTTGGACGAACGTGTTGAATTGCTGCAAAAAGATATTGTCGATTTAATTCCTGATGGGCATGATCTGATTGACGTTCGGCCATTTGATACATTGTTAATGGATTTTGTGGATGAAAGGGGCGCATCGATGATTATTCGTGGATTGCGGGCCGTCTCCGATTTTGAATACGAATTTCAAATGGTCGGGATGAATAGGCGCCTAAATCCTGATGTAGAAACAGTGTTTTTAATGGCATCAGAGAATCATCAGTTTATCGCCTCGCGGTTCGTTAAAGAAATCGGCAGGCTTGGCGGTGATGTCGGACATTTTGTCTCCCCTCGAGTAAAACAACGTCTTGTAAATAAATTCCAATAAAATTATCTGTTTTGCTTAGTTTTTATTGAGTTTACGTGGTCATTCGAAACATTTATCCAAATTAATTTTTTTAATTCATATTTTTTAAAAATTGTGATTGACCGAAGGGATGAGCCTCCGTATCTTCCGGGCTTCAAACGAATTATGGATCGGTGATCCTTCTCTTGGTCTGAGGGCGCTTAGCTCAGTTGGTAGAGCATTCGACTTTTAATCGAATTGTCGTGGGTTCGATCCCCGCAGCGCCTACCATTTAAAAACCCGGTCTTTATGACCGGGTTTTTTTTGGCTTCCAAAATTAGGGTCCAGACACATTTAATATCGTTGTCAATTTATGTAATTCTGTTTGTAAAAATTGGGATTTAGCCAAATGAAACAATTGAAGGGCATGTATGCCCTATTCAAGGCTGTTTGTTGTTGGATAAAACGTTTGTTTTGCAAACCCTATATGGGCGCGGCATTTTTGCCCTCTGAATGCGTCAAAAGGCCTTGAAAACGCACCCCGTTTCCTGCATCCATTTTCCTGTTCAGGGAACAAATATGCTCGCGCAGAACGGATGAATTGCCAAGGGGATAAATGAGTATGGGCCTAAAACATTTTATTAAATAATGTTACTGAACGATCAACCGGTAATCAGGCGTGGTGTTTAATGGGCATGAATAAACGTATTCACCAGGTTTGAGCGTCACTTTGTAATCTTGGGTTTTGCCTAGCGTCATACCACCGCCGGAAATACTTGTTTTTGTCAATTTATCGATTGGATTGCGCCAGTCGTATCCTTTTTCACGCAGCCAAAATCCAAGTTCATAAGGGACATTTTTGTTGGTCACGCGGAAAATGTACTCACCGGCTTTAAGCACTAGCGGCTTGGCTTCTTTTAACCGTATTTCAGCCGTTTCAGCGTTTATTTTATCGCAATCGGATTTTTGCGTTGTTGTGAAGTTTTGATTTTTTGTTTCCGACTCGATGAATTGGCATGGGATTTGACTCAATTCAATAATATTTGAAGCATTTTGGGTCGCAAATGCGGTGGTTGATAATGCCGTTGCGAAAGCAAGCGAATATGCAATAGTTGTTATGAAATTTCGAAACATGATTTCCCCAAATATGACTGTGTAAAAACTATAATGCGATAAGCCCATAGTATTGCAGCCATTATTGAGGGCGGCTATTCAAATAGTATTCACTATGGCGTGATCATTATCAGGCTGCATAATCGCTTGTGGAAAAAGTGTGAGGTAAAATGACATCCGTTTTATGCTGATGAGATTTTTGATTTAACCGAAATCGAATTTCATCAATAACCCCGGCTTCTGTCAAAAGCTGTTTTCGTTCAAGCGGCGGTGCGTATTGGGCGCGTTGCATAAGCTCGACAACTGCATTGCATAAAACTGCGTTAAGATGTGTATCGGGTGATGTTTGCCTGACAGGAAGTTTTTCAATTTGTGAATACATCGACACGCTCCTAAAAAAATGACCATTGTTGTCGGTTCTAAAAAGGTAAGTATTGTTAAATCTGGATTTTAAAATTAGCTACCGACAGCATCGAATATACAAGGTTAATATTTCACTAGTGTTACAATTTCTCTATATTTTGATTTCAAAACATTTCAAAGCGCTACATAATGTATGATCGTCTAACTGGAAAGTTAGGTTATAATGCCTAAAATAAGAACAAAAAGTGACAAATATAACAGAAGGTAATGTGAATGACTGTCGATAGAGTTACAGATTCTGAAAAACGAGATGATTTGTCTGATCGGCGCGAGACTGATGAACGCCGATCAGATGAAATTTTTTTTGGCGATGCGGACCGTCGATCCGCTGCTCGGCGCCAAGGTTTAGCGCGAAAATTAACCTGTGGAATATTATTTTCAACACCCGGAGCCGTTGCTGAAGTCGAAGACTGGCTTGATGATCATTGTAAAGGTGACTGGTCGCTTAATATCGAAGGCATGGATGATGATCTCGTTAAAAAATCTTTGAAAATTTTGTTTGAGCTTGAAACCGATAAGCAAAGATTTGTAACGACGCACATCGCATAAACCCATTTGAATATTTAGGTTAAATTATCTATGAAGGGCTCGTTTATTCTATCCGGTGTTGCCGCCATTTTTATCGCCATATTGCTAACCAGTGGTATGCTTTGGTTTTTCCAAATACCGATATCTGAATTAGAAGCGTGGAAAAATTTCCCAAACGGTTGGACGTTACTTGATTTAATTCGAAATGCTTTTGCTGTTTTATTTTTTTGCGGTTCTGGTGTTACGGCTTATAAGGTGTTGCGTGGCCATGTTTAAATCAACTTATAAAATTGGGCTTGTTTTGTTTGTCGCGGGATGTGCTGTTAATGCGGATCAGATGGGTATTGCCATTGAACACAGTGCGGAGCGAACTTATTTTGCAAGCCGCCAGGCATCTGATCATTGTGCAACGTTTCAAAAAAAATCGGTACTGGTGCAAACATCCCCTGTTCAAGTGAATGCGGTTGGCCTTCGGACCCGGGTGAGCACATTTAAGTGTGTCGAGTAGTCTTTGATGCGCATAGGCCCTAAAAAACTTTTGATCGCTATTGTTGTTGCTGTGCTGATCACGGCATTGATTTTGTGGCTCAACCAATTATTCCCCGGTCCCTTGAACTCTAACGATGGCGCATTGAACGTTGTACAAGGCTTGCTGGTATTGGCCCTTGTTGGTGGCAGTGTGCTTTTGCATGGGCAGATAAAACTGACAAATATAGCCCGAAACTTTTTGTTATGGCTTCCCATTGTCGGTGTGTTGCTGATGGGTTTTTCATTCAGGTTTGAAATTAGTGAAGTTTTTAAGCGTGTAACGGCGGAACTGGTGCCTAGCCAAGGCCGTGTGATCGGGGACAAATTACAAATCCCCATGAGCCAGAACGGTCATTTTGTCGTTGATGGCAGGGTAAATGGACGTGTCGTGCGGTTTTTAATTGATACCGGAGCAAGCGATGTTGTGCTTAGCCCACGGGATGCGGCGCGCATTGGCATTGATATAAAAAGGTTGAATTTTAATAAGATTTTTAATACGGCCAACGGACAAGGAGCGGGGGCAAGCGTTCTATTGCCAGAAATCTCTGTGGGACCGATCTTGCTTAGTAATGTACGGGCATCGGTTAACCAAAAAGACATGGATATGTCTTTATTAGGGATGAGCTTTCTTAATCGATTATCAGGCTACCGGGTGTCTAAAGAAAAAATGGTTTTGTTGCCCTAGGGTCCATACTCATTCAATATCTTGGGCAATTCATGCAATTCTGTTTGCAAAACAAGGATTTAGACAAATGAAACAGCCGCAGGACATGTATAACATATTCAATGATGTTTTGTGCCTGATAAATTGTTTGTTTTACAAACCCCTACGGGCGCGGCATATTTGCGCACCAAATGCGTCATAAGGCTTTGAAAATGTACCACATTTACTACATCCTTTTTCCTGTTTGGTGAACAAGTCTGCTCGCGCAGAATGGATGAGTTGAATGAGTATGAACCCTAATGCAAGGAAATATGATCGGGTCTATCATCGGATAATAAATCCGTTGCAACTTTGGCAATGCGTTGCCAGCTCAGTGATCCTTCTATATCACCTTTTTCGGACAGCTGATCAGCGCGAATAATTGCACCAGTCGGGGCCATCTCACCGTACGTTTCAACAAGTAAACCAGCGGTTCTAAGAATGTCTCTTTCCAAACTCAATGTCTTAATCCTAATCAAATAAAGGTGCGGTTTATTTCGTAACCGTTTCAGCCGTTTTCAATATTTCCGTCATGGTCACACCAAGGCGGTCTTCTAAAACGGTCACTTCACCTTTGGCAACGGGGATGTTATTGGCAATCAATTCAATGTCGTCACCAATGTAGCGGTCCAATTCAACAACAGCACCCCGGCCAAGTTTCAGTATTTGACTGATCGGCATTAATGACGTGCCAAGAACGGCCGTAATTTCAACGGTAACATCCAACACGCCTTTCATTTCGGTGCGGTCTTCTAAATCGGGTTGGTCTTCATCGGCCATTTTGTTTTCCCAGTCTTCAGGGGGCGAGTTCTGTGTGTCTCAAAGGCACTTCAGAACAAATTGAGTATGCGTCAAAGACAGTTAATTCTGCGTTAACTCAGAAATAGTGTGCATCAGTGTACTATGTAGACAAATTTGGTGCAATTATTGAATATCAAAAGTACCGCGCCACAAACCCCTGTTTGCTTTGCGGGCACGGGCTTCTGTTTGTTTATATCCTGCAGGATCATTTTTTGCGCTAATCGCCCATCCGGTATGCACCATGTTCCGGGCGACATCAAATCCACCGACGCTGCATATGGCGAATTTGTATTCAGTTTGGCTTGAAATAAGGTTCTTTTTAATTTGGCAACGAACAGAACTGGCGGCGATCAAATCCAACAACGCAGTGCGGGAAATTTCACCGCACGGGATCAATTTTTTGGGCCATTTACATTTTCGATCAAGTTTTGGTGTCTGGATCCCATAGAGCCGTATTGTCGTTAACCCGATTGCCAAAGTCTGTCCGTCGATGGCACGGGCTTCGCCGGTAATGATATTTTCAGCCGCAAAACCATAATTTCCAGAACTGAAAACGAACACATTTAACAGAATTATTAATACGGCCGTGTTAATAATGTTAAAGGCACTTATTTTCATCATCTGTGTTTGTCCTGTTTGCTGAATTTGGTTGCATTGACCGTAACAAATAAATCGGCACTTGTGAAATCACAGTCAAGTGTTTTTAGGGATAGAAAATAAAACAAAAAAAACAAACTACGCTGTTGACATGTAAAAATATTTTATTAAGAATTCAAATGTATAGTAGGTGGAAAATTAATTTCCGAAATGTCTGAAGGGTAGACATTTACCAAAGTGTGTTTTTGGAATTAAGGTTCGTTAATTTCAGAAAAGTATTCACGGAAATTCAGGAAAGCTCGAAGGGTTATATTGTTGACAGCTCCGTATGAAAGGTTCCGGAAATGCTTCATCTACCAAATAATGGCCAACAGGTCTTCGAAGTCGCGATCTATAATCAAGAAGTCAGATCGCTTGTAAAAGAAAATTTAAGCCATGATTATTTCGACGATTACTGGGCTGATACCCAGCTTCGTGATATTTGCGCCAAAGACAAGAATGACGCAAAACGATTGATCGCCGAACGGTTCCCTCCCGAAGATGGGTTTATCGTTGAAAAAGTTGCCGAAACTGAAGTCTGATCTTCAGACTCTGTTCCTGATTTGGTTTTGGGACGAGACGTTGTTGTTTTAGTTTGTTGACTTGACGGTGGGTGGCTGCGTTTTAACGTGTTTTACCGGCTGGTTTGTTGTTGCACGGCTTGATCGCGTAATTCTTTGCGTTTGATTTTTCCTGTTGCCGTCATCGGTAATTGGTTAACAAACTCAATGATCCTAGGCCGTTCGTGGGGCGATAATCGGTGGCTAACAAAATCACGAATTTCTTTTTCAAGCTGTGGTCCGCCATTGTGCCCTTGACGTAACAATATCACCGCTTTGATGCTTTCTGTTCGTACCGGGTCGGGAACCCCGATGGCCGCCGCCAGTGCTACAGCCGGATGTTTAGTTAGGCAGTCTTCGATTTCACCGGGGCCAATGCGGTATCCAGCGGACGTAATAACATCATCGGCCCGGCCTTTGAACCAGAAATACCCCTCATCATCTTTGATGCCGCGGTCACCCATTATTAACCACCCACCTCTGAATTTTTCCGTTGTCGCCAGATCGTCGTCCCAATATTTTAATAGCATCACAGGGTCAGGGGCCAACACTGCGAAATCGCCTTCGCTGCCGGGTTTTGCAATTTGTCCATTTTCATCAATAATTTCAACGATATGACCGGGCACGGCGCGACCCATGGAGCCGGGTTTGATGTCCATTAATTGCGCACAATTAGCCACCACCAAATTGCATTCCGTTTGCCCATAATATTCGTTTAAACTGACGCCTAAAACATCCCGCCCCCAATGCAGTAATTCAGCCCCCATCGGTTCGCCAGCGCACGTGATGGTCCGTAGATTAATGTCAAAACGGGTTTGAATGTTTTCTACCTTGCGCATTAAATTTAAAGCCGTGGGTGGCATGAATGTATTACGAACCCGGTGGCGCGCCATCAAATCAAGGGCTTGTTCCGGATCGTATTTTTTAGCGCGCCTAGCTAACACAGGAACACCATGATACCAAGACGCCATGAGCACATTCATCAATCCGCCAATCCATGCCCAATCAGCCGGCGTCCACATTAAATCATTTTTTTTTGGGAAAAATTCATGGGGAAACTCGACCCCCGGCAAATGACCTAATAATGTGCGGTGGGCATGTAGTGCGCCTTTGGGGTTGCCTGTGGTTCCTGATGTATAAATGATTAATGCGGGGTCTTCGGCCAAGGTTTTAACCGGGATGAATTGATCGGAAGCAGCCTCTAGCGTTTTCCAGAAATCAAATAATCCGGGGCCTTCGGTGTCTAAATCTGTGACAATGATATGTTGCAATTCCGGGCATTGTGACTTTATCGCCTGTATTTTCCATAAATTTTCACGGTCGGTGATAACGACTTTTGCACCACTGTTGCTAAGCCGGAATTGTAATGCATCTTCGCCAAATAAAGTGAACATGGGTATCGATATCAATCCTGCTTTCCACGCGGCAATATGGCTGACGCCGGCTTCGATGGATTGGGATAACACAATGGCCACGCGGTCGCCTTGAATTAATTTCCGGGCCATAAAAAAATTGGCAAGCTTGTTTGATAATCGTTTAACGGATAAAAAATCATAAGTCGTGATGTTGAATTTTTCATCTTCGAATATAAGCGCTGTCTTATTGGGTGTGGCATCGGCGTGGCGGTTACAAACGGCTACGGCGATGTTAAAATATTTAGGGATTTCCCATTTCAAGGACTGAAAGACTTTGCTATATGTGGCGGCTGGGGTAAGCACGGCGTTGAAACTCCTTGATAGAGAATGAAATTGCTCCGATACTTTAAAACGACAAGGTATAAGGAGCAAAGACTTGTTTAAAGATAATCTTCTCGCAAATAAACGCATTTTAATCACCGGTGGTGGTTCGGGGTTGGGTAAAAGCATTGCTGAACATATTCTGAAACTGGGGGCTCATCCGATTATTTGTGGTCGCCGGGAAACGGTTTTAAAAGCAACCGCCGATGAATTAATGGCTGAAAGCAGCGGCTCTGTTTCATACTATCCCTTAGATGTCCGTGATGCGGAAATGGTGGAACGCGTGGTTGATCAAGCGTGGCAGGATGGGCCGGTTGACGGCTTGATCAATGGGGCCGCTGGTAACTTTTTAGCACGGACAGAAACATTGTCGCACCGGGCTATGGATGCGGTGATGAATATCGTGCTGCATGGCTCGGCTTATATGACTTTGGCTTGCGGTAAACGTTGGATTGCTGAAAACCGCCAAGGCAACGTCATTAGCATCGTTACCACTTATGCATGGACGGGATCGGCTTATGTTGTGCCGTCTGCCATGGCCAAAGCAGGGGTTCTGTCCATGACCCGGTCTTTGGCTGTTGAATGGGGGCCAAAAGGAATACGTCTGAACGCTATCGCACCGGGGCCTTTCCCGACCAAAGGGGCGTGGGACCGGTTAGTGCCAACGGATGAATTGGCAAATATTTGGGAAACCCGTAATCCTTTGGGACGTACGGGAAAACATAATGAATTAACATCATTGGTGGTTTATATGTTAGCCGATCAATCAGCGTATATTAACGGCGAAGTCATCACCATTGATGGTGGTGAATGGTTGGCAGGGGCCGGGCAGTTTAATTTTGCCAAGGTGTTAACGGATGATGATTGGGATAAAATCAGCGGTTTGGGCCGAAAAAAATAACAGAAAAAAATAACAGATGCATGTAGGTCTGAAAATTTTTTGTCAGAAAACGCGGTTTATTGTTGTTGCTGTGTTTCTTCTTCGCCGCCGCCTTCGAAAAATTTATAAGCTTCCAACCCATCTAAGACCACGCCATCAAAGCCTTGGTTAATGATGCCATACAAAAATGACTGTGTATCACCGCTAATAATACGTTGCCATTCAGGTTGCCAGAACTGAATGTTGTAACGGTCCGGGTCACCTTTGTATGGTGCGCTAATCCATAATGGAGAGCCTTCTCGCCAGCCCGGTTGCCAATAATACCGATAACTGGCGGCTGATCCGATATCCAAATAAGCTAGAACCAACCGTTTAGCGCCTATTTTTTTGTATTTAAGCGTTTCAACGGCTTGTTTGCTTAACGGTAATCGACCATGGAAAACATCAACAACGACCATATCGTAATTTGTGCTTTTCATTTTTAGCGCAAATTCATCAACCCGACCCATACCTTGGGAATTACCGATAAAAACATAATTTTTTACATTCTTCAGGGACACGATACTTTTTGGGTTCTCATCAAATGGTTTGCGCGGATAACGTGGCAAACGATCGACGTCGATGGGCAATGCATCCAACGTTAATGATACATATCCTTTGGCTTTGTTTTTGCTGTAGGCATCATTGATCAGTTTCTTGTCCGTGCCGAAATCCATTGCAAAAATTTTTAGCCCGCTTTTTTTTGCTATATCAGCCATTTTAAACAAATATTCCTGATAATCCTTGCCCGGTGGTTGGCCAAAGTTTTTGTTGGAGTAATATTGTCCTTCGATGATGATGCCATCCAATGACCGGGTATAGGAACGCGCCGGTGATACCCTTTCTTCATCGATCTGGTCACGTTTGACAAGCAAATCAAGACCGCCTTTGGCAAGGATAATAAAGTCCGGATTTAATTGGCGCGCGAAGTTTGTTGTGGTCTGAACAAAGTTTCTCATTTCTTCGCGCAAATTGATTTGGATTTCTTGGTTGGCGCCTTCGGGAACAAGTCCGGGGGCCGCTTCACGGCCTTGGATACGCACAAACCCATCGCCGCCTGAATTGTTTGTTTGCGCAAAAACAGGGCTGTTGACGAAAATCGAGCCTGTTCCCATCATGACTGAGATGATGGTTATCAAGAATAGGCTGGAAGAAAACATGATCGACTTGATATTCTTTTGCACGGCTACAACCTTATTTATTTTTAATACTATAATAGGGGCTAATTATTTTTTATGATACATTCTAAACTAGCTTAGTTAGGGTCCAGACTCATTTAATTCATGCAATTCTGTTTGTAAAACAAACGATTTAGCCAAATGAAACAGCCGAAGGACATGTATAACATATTCAAGGCTGTTTGTTGTTGGATAAATCGTTTGTTTTACAAACCCTACGGGCGCAGCATCTTTACCCTCTGAATGCGTCAAAAGGCCTTGAAAGTGCACCACATTTCCTGCATTCTTTTTCCTGTTCAGGAAACAAACCTGCTCGCGCAGAATGGATGAGTTAAATGAGTCTGGACCCTAATCATAACTTTATGACTGAAAATTTTTCTTATTGTGAAAACAGGGCCTTGTCATGATTAAATCATTAAAACCAATTTTGACGTCATCATTGGTCAACCAAGTTCAAACCCCGCCTATTGATGAAGCATTGAACTGGTTGGATGACGATTTGCATCATCATGATGCTGGCTCATTTTTTGATTTGGCTCAAGCTGCACCGGATTATCCGCCACCCGATGACATGCTTGATTACTTAGCAGACGTTGTCAAAACCGGACATGCCTTCCGCTATACACCTATTTTAGGATTAATTTCTTTGCGCGACGCTTTGGCCGAACACATGAGCGATGATTATAAAGCTTCCGTAAACCCATGTGAGGTTGCGATAACGGCCGGGTGCAATCAAGCTTTTGCCGTTACCATGAAAGCCTTGGTAGAGCCGGGTAGCGAGGTGCTGCTCACAAGCCCATATTATTTTAACCATAAAATGTGGCTTGATATGGAAGGTATAAATAGCGTTCTAATGCCGTTAAATTCCGACCATGGGTTTGTTGCATCGGCAAGGGATGCTGAAACACTAATTACACCAAATACCAAAGCCATCGTTTTGGTAACACCCGGAAACCCAACAGGAGCAACAGTTCCGCCTGACGAATTATTGCGGTTTTATCAATTGGCTAAATCCTTGGGCATCACATTGATTTTGGATGAAACCTACAAAGATTTCAGAGCCGATAACGCGCCTGCCCATAATTTGTTCAATCAACCGGATTGGCAAAATACGCTGGTTCAGATTTATAGTTTTTCGAAAGTATATAGTTTGGCTGGATACCGGGTCGGATCGATTGTTGCCGGTGAAAATGTGCTATCGGAAATAGCCAAAGTACTGGACTGCGTTGCTATTTGCCCATCACATATTGGACAGCTGGCGGCATTATATGGGATTCAGCATTTGGATTTATGGCGGCGAGCAAACCGAGGTATGATGTTGGACCGTGCCGGTGTTATGAAATCAAGCTTTGCCGACCCTGATTTATCATATCAATTGCATTCTTTGGGGGCGTATTTTGCCTACGTCCAGCATCCCTTTGATGATGAATTATCAGAAATAGTGGCTCGCAGATTGGCCGGGGATTATAATTTATTATGCTTGCCAGGATCGATATTTGGTCCCCATGGTGAACACTATCTGCGTTTTTCTTACGCTAATCTTGAGCAACGTAGCATGTTAGACGTTGTCCGCAGGTTGATTGATAGTCAGTAGACTTATTTAGCATATTCCCTTTTTATGGATCACCGGGATTTGATCGAGTGTGTATTTTTTTTTATCCTGATTTCTGTCATCTTTGAGCCTATGAATTATTATCTAAAAATATCAAACGCGGCTTTGTTGCTAAGCTTTGTCAGCTTTTTGTTGGTCTTAAACCTATCTGCTCAAGCACAGGTGTCTTTCTGGCAAAATGAATGGCCGAACACGGACTTTTCTAAAAAATCTGTTGATTTTAAAGAGATTTTATCAGGCGGCCCGCCCAAAGACGGCATTCCATCCATTGATCAACCGAAATTTATGGCGGCGGCAAAAGTCAACTTCCAAGACTTAGGCAGCAATGAACCGGTAATTTCTATCATCGTTAATGGTACGGCTAGGGCTTATCCATTACGCATTCTAATTTGGCATGAAATTGTCAATGATGAAATCAATGGCATGCCCATCGCCGTGACCTATTGCCCATTATGTAATACAGGAATTATTTTTGACCGACGTTTTGCTGGTCAGGTTCTCGAATTTGGTACGACGGGAAAATTGCGGAAATCTAATTTGTTGATGTATGATCGGCAAACCGAAAGCTGGTGGCAACAATTCACCGGTGAAAGCGTTGTTGGTGAATTGGCGGCATCAAAATTAACGATGTTGGCATCGCGTACGGAAAGTTTTGATAGTTTTAAAAAACGTGCACCAAACGGGGTGGTAATGATCCCCAATAACCCAAATTTTCGTCAATACGGCGTTAATCCCTATCAAAATTACGATACGGCCAGTTTCCCTTTTTTGTATCGCGGCGATATGCCTAAAAACATTGAACCGATGATCCGTGTAGTGGCGGTCGGAAAACAAGCGTGGAGCTTAGCCATGGTTCGGGCCAAAGGACAAATGATGATGGGTGATTTGAAAATATCTTGGCAACCGGGGCAAAATTCCGCCCTGGATTCCCGGCGTATCCGTGATGGCCGGGATGTGGGCAACGTGGTTGTGCAGAAAAAAACGCTTAACGGTTGGAAAGATATGGTTTTTGATGTGACCTTTGCCTTTGTTTTTAACGCCTTTAACCCCGGCGCACCCATTTTCACAAAATCGGGCGGTTAAAGCAGATCGGACAAGGCATCGATCAGTTTTTGCACCTGTATTTCCCATGATCGTTTTTTCATGAACGCAGCGCCCTTTTCACCGATGCGACGCGCATCATCACGGTTTGAGTAGGCGTGTTCCATAACGGCTATTATTTCATTGATATCCGAATTACGCCAATGTTCAGCCGGGCTGCCTGTGGGGGCAATTTGCGTTTGCGTTTGAAGGGGGTAACAATTGTTGTCCGCAATTAAATCTATTTGTCCGGTGTTGGCGGCGATGATACAGGGGATGCCCGATGCCATAGCTTCCATGGCGACTAAATTGGTGCCGCCTTCGCATCTGTTGGGGAATAGAGCTAAGTCCATATCGTTAAAAATGCTTGGCATTTCCTGATTAGCGACCCATCCTAAATCAATAAATTGATGGCCCCCTAATCCCATACCTGCGGCCCAGTCCGCAATGCGCAGGTCGCCATTACTGTCAATTTTAGGTGCCCGTTGAATGTGAGGTGACCCTTTGATACTTTCCGCTGTTGTTGGCCAGTTATTTTGCCAAGCCGTGACCAATAACGCATCGTCATGATTTCTGTGAAATACTTTAAAAGCTTCAATTGCCAAATCCTGGGCTTTTCTAAGTTCTAGTTTACCGCCGGAAAAAATCGTATAACGGTCTTTGAAACGAGTATTTTTGTGGGCACTTTTGTTTATTTCTGGTGCTGAGTGAAATATTGCATCATCAATGCCTTGGCTGACAAAAACACCATTATCAATTTTCGCCGCTTGCATCATTTGTAAATTCCAACTGGACCCGGCAATGATGCGGTCAAATTTTTTGGCGCGGGTGATGGCGTTGGCATCAAACCCGGTTTCTTCAAAAAAACTGACACCAATATTTTTACGGCCGATAAATCGTGAACTAATAGGAGATGACATAAAAGCATTGCCAAGGGCATGTAAAACCACAACATCGGCACCCATGACCGGGCCGCTGGCTGTCTCGATTTTTTGGGCTGTGATAATTTGTTCATCAACAAAAGGCTTTAAAATTGCGTCCCGCCCTGTGTCGTTTTGAATAAACAAAGGCGGGGCTAACAATAACGGTGTAGGGCCGCCCATTTTTATCAACTGCAAAGCTAGGTTCAGTCCAAAAACCCCCCATCCGTGGCTATCGGAAAGTTGCCATGTGATGGCGATGCGTTTGGTTTTCATCAAAGTTTCTATTCCTGTTCTTGTTCAATTGAGACGCCCGGATTAAAGTGCTTAAAGTTTTTGAATGGAGTAATTAATGTCTTCGGTTTATCACGCTTCTGTTTGTCCTCATGATTGCCCGAGCACATGTGCGCTTGAGGTAGAAAAAACGGTTGACGGGACGGTTGGTCGTATTCGCGGGTCCCGTGATAATGATTACACCAAGGGCGTGGTTTGTGCAAAAGTTGCGGCTTACCGTGAACGGGTGCATCATCCGGATCGTTTGCAAACACCATTAAAAAGAGTAGGGCGTAAAGGTGAAGGGCGCTTTATACCCATTTCATGGGATGAAGCTTTAGTTGAAGTTAGCGAAGAACTTCAGAAAAAAACAGCTGAATTTGGCGCGGAAACCGTCTGGCCGTATTTTTTTGCCGGCACAATGGGATTGGTGCAGCGCGATGGTATTGATCGGCTTCGTCATGTGATGGGCTATTCCGGTATGAAACAAACCATTTGCGTGACCCTTGGCTGGTCGGGGTGGCTGGCTGGTGTCGGTGCCATGCGAGGCGTTGACCCACGGGAAATTGTCCACTCTGATTTAATTGTTATTTGGGGCGGTAATCCGGTTTCAACACAAGTTAATGTGATGACGCATATTAGTCAGGCGCGGAAAAATCGCGGAGCCAAAGTTGTGACTATTGATCCATACCGAACACCCACAGCGAATGTATCGGATATGCACTTGATGCTTAAACCCGGAACAGACGGGGCGCTGGCATGTGCGGTGATGCATCAGTTGTTCAAACAAGGGTATGCGGACAGGGACTATTTAGATCAATACACCGACGATGCAAAAGCTTTTGAATGTCACCTTGAAGATAAAACACCCGAATGGGCAGCCAAAATCACGGGTTTAAGCGAACAACAAATCATCGATTTTGCCGATCTTTACGGTCAAACAAAACGTAGTTTTATCCGCGTGGGGTATGGTTTTTCCCGGTCCCGTAACGGGGCCGCTAATGTTCATGCCGTTAGCGCACTGCCTGCTGTTACCGGAGCTTGGCTGAATAAAGGCGGCGGGGCGTTATACACCAACAGTGCATTATACCCCGTTGATCAGACGCTCATTTGCGGGCTCGATAAAAAAAATGAAACCATTCGTGTAATGGATATGTCGCGCATTGGTTCTATTTTATTGGGGGATGATACAGATTTGTGTGGTGGGCCACCGGTGACCGCGATGATTATTCAAAATCAAAATCCAGCCGTCGTCGCGCCGGAGCAAAATAAAGTTTTAAAAGGCTTAGCCCGCGACGATTTGTTCCTATGTGTGCATGAACAATTTATGACGCCGACCGCTAAATATGCCGATATTGTTTTGCCCGCAACGACGTTTTTAGAACATGATGATGTTTATAAAGGCGGTGGTCATGTGTATTTGCAAGTCGCCAAAAAAGTCATTGATCCCATTGGCGAAAGTCGCTCGAACCACGACGTTATTTCAGCCCTTGCAAAAAAATTAGGCGCATCCCATCCGGGTTTTGATATGTCAGCATGGGATATGATTGATGTGACGTTAAAAAATTCAGGATGGGATGGCGCACAAGAAAATCTGGACCAAGGCGGGCAAGATTGTTCCATCGAATTTGAAAAAGCACATTTTTTGGATGGTTTTGCACACCCGGACGGTAAATTCCGGTTCCGAGCCGATTGGGAATCAATTGGCGACGATTATCAAATGATGCCCGAATTTCCCGATCATTTGAATAATATCGAAATCACAGATGACGATCACCCATTTCGCCTTATCACACCACCAGCTAGGCGGTTTTTAAATTCGACGTTCACAGAAATGCCGTCATCCCGTAAAAAAGAAGGTGGGCCACACGCCCTCGTTCATCCTGAAATCATGCATGCTATGGGTCTGGTTGACGGCGACCTTGTGCGTCTTGGCAATAAACGTGGGTCTGTCGTCATTAACGCTAAATCATTTGATGGACTACAAAAAGATGTAATCGTGGTTGAAGGTATCTGGCCAAACGATTACTTTTCAGAAGGGAAAGGTATCAATGTGCTGATTGGCGCCGATGCAGCACCACCTAATGGCGGGGCGGTATTTCATGATGCAGCAATTTGGCTGAAAGCGGAATTTAAATGACGGAACAAAAGAAAAATAACTCGGATCGTAAAGTCATTGTTGTTGGTAATGAAAAAGGCGGCAGTGGCAAATCAACAACAGCCATGCATTTGGTTGTCGATTTGTTAAGTCGTGGGTTAAAAATAGCAACCATCGATGTCGATGCCCGTCAAGGTACATTCAGTCGTTATATCGCCAACCGTAATAAATTTAATAAAGCCAGCGGCAAAGAGTTGCTGATGCCTGATCATTTCACAGTCGATGTTAACAGCGAACAAGACGGCGGCGCAGCCCTTGAACGTGAATTGGAAAAGTTGGCTTTATTAATCGATGGGGCTAAAGTTAATAACGATGTGGTGGTTATTGATACGCCAGGTAGTTCCAGCGCGTTATCTAGACTTGCACATTCTTATTGTGATGTGTTGGTGACGCCGATTAATGACAGCCTGGTCGACCTGGATGTGATTGCCCATGTGGATGGGGCAGGCATGCGGGTTATTGGCCCCAGTGTTTATTCGGAAATGGTTTGGCAACAAAAACAAATCCGTGCGCAGCGTGATCAGGGCACCATCGATTGGGTGGTGCTTAGAAACCGTATTAGTTCCCTCGATTCGCATAATGCCCGCGATATGGCTAAAGTGTTAGATGATTTGTCCAAACGTATGGGGTTGCGGGTTGTGCCCGGATTTAGCGAACGGGTGATTTTTCGTGAACTGTTTTTAGTGGGCTTAACGATTTTGGATTTAAAAGACGCTACGGGAGCACAAAAATTAAGCGGCTCACATTTAGCCGCACGTCTAGAAGTTCGTGCGCTAAGCGATCAGCTAGGGCTGGCTTTGCCACAAACGACGGCGTGAACGCGTCATATATTCGTTTATTAAGGATATTATTTATATGGCTTCCGATCGGAAAAAAGCTAAAATAACCATTCAGAAACAATCCAATGAAATTGATGCGTTTTTGGATAAAGTAGCGGCTGTGCCAAAAACCCACGATTCATCCGGGCAAGGGCGATTGATATTCGCCATGGATGCAACGGCAAGCCGGGCGCCGTCATGGGACAAAGCCGCCCATATACAAGGTGAAATGTTCAATCAAACCGCCTCATTAGGAGGGTTATCCGTTCAGTTGGCGTTCTATCGTGGTTTTGGTGAATTCAAAGTCAGTCAATGGACAAAAGATACAAACGAATTGCTTCGGCTAATGACGTCCGTCACTTGTTTGGCTGGAGAAACACAAATAGCTAAAGTTTTGTCCCATGCACGTAATCAAAGCAAAAACAAAAAAATAAATGCCGTGATTTTTGTTGGCGATAGTATTGAGGAAGATATTGATAAGCTGGGCAAGCTCGCTGGTGAATTAGGTGTGTTTGCTATCCCCGTTTTTATGTTTCAAGAAGGCGACGATGTTATGGCTGCGTTTGCCTATGAACAAATTGCCAAATTATCAGGCGGGGTGTATTGCCGGTTTGATACAGGCGCCGCGGAAACATTAAAAAAATTGCTAAGCGCCGCGGCGGTTTTTGCCGCCGGAGGGCAGAAGGCGCTGGATGACCATGCCCATAAAAATGGTGGCGAAACGTTGATGATTGCCAATAAACTTAAACAGTAATAAAAAGTATTTGAAAGTAGATAACGCATGGTTGGATATCTGATTTTAGGTTTGACGTTATTACTTGCCGTGGCTTTGATGGCCAAATGGTTTGTCTCAACGGAACCAAAAATTATTCTTAAAACGCTGAAATGGGCGCTGTTTTCGGTCGGTTTGATTGTCGCTGTGTTTTTTATTGTAACGGGGCGTTTAGCATGGGCATTTGGGGCATTACCAGCCATGCTCCCTGTTTTGTTGCGTGCTCGATCTTTGCACCGAACGTTTAAAAATTTTTCACGAATGGCCGGCGGCGGAATGGGTGGCACAGCAAAAACAACAGATGTGAAAACAGATTATCTATCGATGACGCTAGATCACGACACGGGCGCCATGTCTGGTGAAATATTATCCGGGAATTATGCCGGACGACATTTACATGATTTAACGCGAACAGAAGTTTTGGATTTATTGGAAACGTGTCTACAAAAAGATAGCGAAAGCGCACGTTTAATTGAAACCTATCTGGACCGCGAACACGGTGGATGGCGCGACCAAATGCACCGAACGTCGAACCGCGCCAATGGCAGCAATCAAATGGATAGAACCGAAGCCTTAGACGTTTTGGGATTGCATGAAAATGCATCTAGGCAAGATATCATTGATGCCCATCGGCGGCTTATTTCCAGCCTGCATCCGGATCATGGCGGTTCTAGTTATTTAGCAGCTAAAATCAATCAAGCAAAAGACACTCTTATTAAATAATGTATCGTTGCGAACCCGGTCCTGTTGTGGCAATAAAGGCCACCACAGTATCACACCAATGAAGCCGTCACAGGTCAACAATTACAGGGACTTTCGAAATCTATGGTTAAACCTGTTACCAAAGCCGTTTTCCCAGTCGCCGGACTAGGCACACGTTTTTTGCCAGCGACGAAAGCCATGCCCAAAGAAATGCTCCCTATCGTCGATAAACCGCTTATCCAATATGCGGTCGAGGAAGCATACGAAGCGGGTATTGAGCATATGATTTTTGTCACCGGACGTGGCAAAAATTTGCTCGAAGATCATTTTGATATCGCCTATGAACTCGAAGCCGTTCTAGCGTCACGTGGACGTGATCAAGACGTTGCGAAACTTAGGGACGGTTTCCCGAAACCCGGACAATTATCCTATACCCGTCAACAAGAACCGTTAGGTTTGGGCCATGCCGTTTGGTGTGCGCGGGAATTTTTGGGCGATGATGCGTTTGCTGTGATTTTGCCAGACGATTTAATTCGTGCTGCCCCCGGATGTTTATCGCAAATGATGGATGCGTACCAAGAAACCGGAGGCAATGTCGTCGCCGTCGAAAATGTGCCCTTAGAAAACACCAATCAATATGGTATTTTAGATGTGATTAATGATGATGGGCATCTAGCCGAAGCCCGCGGTTTGGTTGAAAAACCTGCTCCAGAAGAGGCACCATCAACATTATCGATCATTGGCCGGTATATTTTGCAGCCCGAAGTTTTTGATCATTTAAACAAGCTTGAAACCGGGGCCGGTAATGAAATTCAATTGACCGACGCGATAGCTAAAACCATTGGTAACGTACCATTTCATGGGTTGCGGTTTAAAGGCCAACGCTTTGACTGTGGTTCAAAAGTCGGTTTTGTTGCGGCCAACGTGACCTATGCTATGGAACGGGAAGACATGTCTGCCCGGCTTAACACTGTTCTTAAAAATTTAGTTTAATTTTGATCCGTTAATAGAAAGAAACGCACCATGCGCATTGCAATTATTGGTACCGGATATGTTGGTTTGGTTTCCGGCACTTGTTTTTCAGAGTTTGGCGTCGACGTTGTCTGTGTTGATAAAGATGAGGCCAAAATTTCAGGACTTAAAGCTGGAAAAATGCCGATTTATGAACCGGGATTGGATACGCTGGTTGAAAAAAATGTTGCTGATGGCCGCTTGGAATTCACAACCGATTTAAAATCGGCTGTAACCGGGGCAGAAGCTATTTTTATTGCTGTTGGCACACCCAGCCGCCGCGGTGATGGGCATGCAGATTTATCGTTCGTTTATGCGGTTGCACAAGAAATTGCCGAAGTGATCGAAGACTACACAGTAATTGTCACCAAATCGACGGTTCCCGTTGGAACAGGTCGTGAAGTCGAAGAGATTATTAAAAAAACCAACCCGACAGTAGAATTTGATGTGGTTTCAAACCCGGAGTTTTTACGTGAAGGCTCGGCTATTGAAGATTTTATGCGCCCGGACCGGGTGGTCATTGGCACCCGCAGTGAACGCGCGCAAGACGTCATGTCTGAACTGTATCGGCCTTTGTATCTAAGCGAAACGCCAATTTTATTCACATCCCGGCAAACGTCGGAAATGATCAAATACGCAGCGAACACATTTTTGGCGACAAAAATTACATTCATTAATGAAATTGCTGATTTGTGTGAAGTCTTGGACGCAGATGTACAAGATGTGGCCAAAGGCATCGGACTAGATGGTCGCATTGGTCGCAAATTTTTACACGCTGGACCGGGTTATGGGGGGTCATGTTTTCCGAAAGATACCCTTGCACTCGTCAAAACCGCCGAAGATGCCGGACGGCCTTTAAAAGTTGTCGAAGCCGTGGTCGATGTGAATAATCAACGTAAAAAATCCATGGCTGATAAAATTATTCAAGCCTGTGGTGGGTCCGTTGAGGGCAAAACTATCGCTATTTTAGGATTAACCTTTAAACCGAATACGGACGATATGCGCGCCTCGCCTAGCTTGGATATTATTCGTGTTTTACAGCACGCCGGGGCTTTGGTCAGGGCTTATGATCCAGAAGGAATGGATGAAGCCAAAAAAATGTTGAATGACGTGGTTTGGTGCGACGATGCCTATCAAACCATGGAAAATGCCGATGCGTTGACGATCATCACAGAATGGAACCCGTTTCGTGCGCTTGATCTTGATCGGGTTAAAAGGCTTTTAAAAAATGCAATAATGATTGATTTGCGTAACATCTATAACCCTGATGAAATGGCTGTGGCTGGTTTTAAATACATTTCGATTGGCCGCGGACATGAATGATTGCCAAATGTTAGATCCAAGCATTTTACGCGAATATGATATCCGCGGTATAGTTGGGGATACGTTAAATCCACAAGATGTGGTTTTAATCGGGCGCGCATTTGGTCATGTTTTAATCGAACAAGGCGGGAAAACGGTTGCTGTCGGATTTGATGGTCGGTTAAGTTCACCAACCCTTGAGGAAGCCTTGGTCGAAGGTTTGATGTCATGTGGTTTAATAGTTCATAGGGTTGGGCTGGGTCCCAGTCCGATGCTCTATTTTGCAACCCATGTTTTAAATTGCGATGCGGGTATGATGATTACCGGGTCGCATAATCCACCCGATTACAACGGCATTAAAATGACGTTGTTCGGCCACGCTTTTTTCGCAGATGATATCCAAAAATTGGGCGATATTGTGCGTGATGGTATTTTTACAAGCGGCAAAGGCCAAAGCGAAAACCATGATATGCGCGAGGCTTACCGGGATCGTTTATTAAAAGATTATCATGGGCAGGGAAAAATAACTGTGGCTTGGGATGCCGGAAACGGTGCCGCTGGTGAAATTCTTGAAATGATGACTAAAAAAATGCCGGGCACGCATTATTTGTTGAATGAAAACATTGACGGCACGTTCCCGGCCCATCATCCGGATCCAACCGTTGAAAAAAATCTTGATCAATTAAAACAATTGGTGGCCGATAAAAATTGCGATTTAGGGATTGCCTTTGATGGCGATGGCGACCGCATCGGCGTGATTGATAGCCAAGGGAGAGTGATTTGGGGTGATCAATTGCTAGTGATTTTGGCTCGCGCAGTTTTAAAAGACGAACCGGGTGCTGCGATTTTATGTGATGTTAAAGCCAGCCAAGTGTTTTTCGATGAAATCAAACGCTTGGGCGGTAAGCCTGTGATGTGGAAAGCAGGGCATTCGCATATTAAAACAAAAATGGTTGAATTTAACTCGCCGCTTGCTGGGGAAATGAGCGCGCACATTTTTTTTAAACATAAATATTATGGTTATGATGATGCGCTTTATGCGGCTATTCGCTTGCTTGATGTGTTGGCAACAGATGATCAAACGCTGGATCAGATTTATGACGCTTTACCGAAATTGATCAATACACCGGAAATTAGATTTGATTGTGATGAGATGCGTAAATTTTCTGTCATTGACGAAGTCAAAGCTCGGCTTAAATCCAGCGGTGCTGTTTTTCATGATATGGACGGTGTGCGCGTTGAAAATAGCGATGGGTGGTGGTTGTTACGGGCATCAAACACACAAGCTGTTCTTGTTGTTCGGATAGAAGCGGCAACGGATGAAGGGCTTGGTCGGTTAAAAACAGCGCTCGCTGAGCAACTGTTAAAAAGTAATATTCAGCCGCCAACATATTGATGGCATACTAATCAGTTATTGTTGTTAATTTTCTGTTAGCGGGCGGCTGCCAGTTGTTCGTTTTGTTTGACGCGTAATTCCATACAATTGGTTTTACGGCGCTTAAGGTACCGACAACTGGAATAGGCTTGGCGTTTGGAAACGCCATTAATCCGTGCGCGAAACAGTAATTTACCGCTACGTTTACGTAAATTGACGATGCGAACTTTTGCATTGGCTAAAGTTTGTGATAACAAACTCTTTGCGTTTTTTGCGGCATCATATGCAAATTGATAACTGGAAAAGGCACCGACTTGGATACCCCAGCGACGATTGCGCGGCCAATTTTTAGATTTGCTGATAACGTCTTTTTGAATGGGGGACGCGTTCGCAACAACCGTTTGCGAACCATTTTCCTGATCAAGTTTTAAAAACGCTTTATTCAGCAAGTTGGTCATATGCAAATTGCGTTGTTTCGATGAGTCGCCGCCAAAAACAACACCAATTAAGCGTTGGTCGCCGCGTTTAACCGAGGCTACAAGGTTATAGCCTGCGGCTCTTATATAACCTGTTTTGATGCCGTCCGTGCCTTCGTAAGAAGTCAACAATGTGTTGTGATTTTTCATGACACGTTTGCCATAGACAAATTGCCGTACTGAAAAAACTTGGTAATAAATTGGATAGTCGCGGATTAATGCCCGTGCTAGTTTCGACATGTCCCGGGCGGTGCTTAGCTGTCCACGGTTTGGAAGCCCTGATGCATTCCTGAATGTTGTGCGTGACATGCCTATTTTGCGTGCAGCCGCAGTCATTTTTAAAGCAAACCGGCGTTCCGTTTTTGACATGTTTTCGGCGATGGTTACAGCCACGTCATTGGCAGATTTCGTAACCAGCGCCATAACGGCTTGGCGAACACTGATGGTTTTTCCCGGTCGAAGCCCAAGTTTGGATGGGGGTTGCGATGCTGCACGGCGCGACACTTTTAGCCGGGTTTCCCATGTCCATTTTTTTGTTTCTAACGCACCAAAAACCAAATAAAGGGTCATCATTTTGGTTAATGATGCTGGATAATTACGTGTATCAGCATTGACTGAATGCAAAACCCGTCCGGTATCCGCGTCCATAATCAATGATGCATATTTGGCCATTGCTTGCACATTGACCGACAGGCTTAATAAAAGCGCAAACACGGTTATGCTTATTCGTTTAAGCAAACCGGTCATTGTTTTAGTCCAACTATCGAAACGTATAAAACCACGTAAACCCCTTAAACCCCTTAAACTGTATTGATTTGATCAATATCAATTTTTATTGTAATTGCCCGGTAGCCAGAACAATACCATTAATTTCGGGTTCAACCCAAACCATACAATCAACGTATGATAAAGGAAAACACCTATTAAAGCTTTCTTTATTTTATGTCTCATTAAGTGATAACCGGATCAACATAATAAAACGTTAATAAAGGCGTGCGTTCAGATAAAATAATATTGTCTGTGTTTCGCACTAGCTGATCACGGATCATGCGCTTCATTCTATAAATGACGCACCAAATACGGCGGCATGGATGCATCTTTGATGAGGCGCATGAAAGAACTTTAAGCTGAAAACACACGTCTAAAGAAAATGTACGCCGAAGTGCAAATTCAAAAGGATGTGTTGAAAGAAGCCATGGCAAAAAAGTGGTAAGGCCGTCTCGACGCCGAGAGGTGGCCAAGGAGTTTGTCTGCAAGGGGCTGATAAATGTCCACTCTGCCTGTATAGCATTTTCGATCAGTGAGACCTGTTATCGTTATCATCCAATGCTGAGTGATGAAAATGCGTTCATAGCCGAGTGGTTGATGAAATTAGCCCGGTGCCACAGAAATTGGGGCTTTAAACTTTGTTTTTTGTATCTTCGCAATGTGAAGGGCTTTCACTGGAACCACAAACGGGTCTACAGAATTTACCGTGAACTTGAGCTAAACTTTAGGATAAAACCGAAAAAACGGCTGTACCGGGATAAACCTGAACCTTTGTCAGTCCTCATGTCGATCAATCAAACGTGGTCTATGGATTTTATGCATGATCAACTGAGCGATGGTCGAAATTTTAGAGCCTTCAATGTGATAGATGATTTTAACCGGGAGGGGCTGGGTAGCAGACATCTTGGCCGTCCTTGATACCGCCAGCCTTGCAGAGTGCTCGGACACCTCGAAGTAAATCATCTGTTCCAATGTTCTTACTCACATACCATCCCGATTTTGTCTTCAGTACTGGCAAATGTGGACTGTCTGGATGGATATCAAGATGATCTCGTGCGATATAGTGCCGTGTTCGCGCTTTCATGCCCGCCAGTGTATCTAAAGCTTCTGGGGCAATGTCGAACGTCGCATCGACAAGATTGCCGTAAAGTTCACCAAGCGAATTGGCAGCAATCACTGCATCGAGAAAAACAATCTCATGTTTATAACGCTTTCTTGGGAGCTTCTTTTTTGCTTGCTCTGCTAAAAGAACTGGTTTGTCACTCCGTTGACGAAAAGCGTCCGTAACTCGTTTAATTACGTCGGCAAGAGGCTCTTCAGGTGACTGTTTTAAGGCAACAAGTGAAGGAATCGTTGTCTCGTACACAGCAACTTGGGCTGTCGAATTGGAATTGGTCGCATTCATTGAAATTCCCTTTCTTTTCTCATGGAGCGCTTCTGCTCTTCTCTGTACGCGTGATAGCAGGTGATGACCGTGTCTCCTGCAATGATTATTTTTGAACCGCTGAGGCGCTCAAGTTGCTGAATTTCACCTTTCCGTTTTGCGATTTCGAATGCTGCATCGGCTCGGGTCAGCATGTAGGCGTCTGGGGCAACTTGCGTGGCAATCTGCAATACGATAGATATGTCAGCGTTGCGAAATCCGCGCTGTTGTTTGCGGCGCTGCGCGTGCGCTGTCATAGAAATCTCAGTCATTGCTATCCTCCACTTTTCCAAGGCCTAATGAACCAAGATCGATCTGAGGCAGCGAATCCAACCAATCCTGTTGCTCTTTGCGCACCTCGTCCGGAATTTTGGAAGTGAGCCACACTATACGATCCGTCTCCCGCTCGCTTCCCATCAGATCAGAAGGTATCTCCGAAATTCTCGTGTGGCCGCGTTCAATTGCGAACACCGCCCATATGTCACCACCCGTAATAGCTTCAAATTCCATAGGTGCTATCCGGAAGTCAGGCATGCATTCGCCCGCCTTCCAGTGGCCTTTCCCGTTTGGATCAATTTCAAGAGCAGAAGCGTCAATGTCATTGCAAAGCCAACGCAAATAGTCGGCGAAAGGGTTGTTCTGGCCAAGATCGAAACCAAAATTATAGACCTCATCACTGATCTTTTTGCCGAAAATGTCACGCTCGGCGATGGATTGATACTCATCTGTAAGGGCTTCTTCGGCGCGATAACCAGCATTGGCATATGCCAGATGTGGCGCATTGTACGAAACTGACCCGAGCACTTCAATTGCGGTTTGGAGTTCGTCCGCCTTGTTCTTGCGCCATACAAGACTGCCTTCAGCGAGCATCGTTAGGAAAAGCGGTGCCGTTTCAATTAGCGCTTGAGGTGAAACACCGTAACGATACTGTACCATCGCGTAAGCGACAGCGGTTTCGGGATCAATACGGCCATTCAGCTTGCGGTATCCAGCTTTCTTGAGGCGGCGCTCTATTTCTTCGCGCTCACCGGCCGGTTTTGCCAAATCCGAGACATTGATCCCCAATGCTTTGGCAAGCTTGTCTCTGGTCGCTCGATTCGGTCGGTCAACCTCGCCAAGCTCTATGCGGCTGATCGTTTTTTTACTGACGTACGATAGGTCGGCCAATTCAGTTTGCGAAAGATTTTTGCTTTCGCGATATTTGCGAAGTGTCTCTCTATTAATAGTCATTGTAGGCTCCGTGTAAGTTGGGTGCGATTAATGACTTAAGTATAAAGGGACATATATTGATTGTAAATATCCAATACCTAGACAATGACGATAATATTCGGTGTCATTTAAGTGGGGTGCCTTCACTTATGACCCTAGGAATGTCTACTTCAGCGATCTAGCGTGATTTCCACTATCCAGTCGATTGATTTGATGTCACTTCCGGCGACGAATGCCTCTCACTTCGTATTTAGGGCAATCATGGATGCCGCACAGCAGACAGTCATGTGGTGAGGTAACCACAACAGAACACCTACGTCGAACGCTTTAACCGGACGGTCCGGTATGACTGGCTTAGCCAGTATTTGTTTGAAAAAACCGTTGCAGGAGGCTTTCCAATCGTTCTGGCAATTTCAATCATAGGAATGCCACTTTCCCATTTACCCCAAATAACAGCTTTCTTTTGATTGTTCATAAGGTTTGATTTCTGCATATTC
>Ga0316209_1000885_pt1 | contig 39792 bp, 37 predicted proteins | sample 6monopyrite_MG_FD_204945 | JGI IMG/M metagenome (GOLD analysis project Ga0316209, IMG submission 204945) | Microbial mat bacterial communities from mineral coupon in-situ incubated in ocean water Damariscotta River, Maine, United States -... | ecosystem: Environmental > Aquatic > Marine >...
GTTTGCAATTTTTGTACAATTTCCGAAGACAAGCCGCCAATCAAACTGTAATCAAGGTCGTCTGGAAGCGCCACATTTTGTTGTTGTTTATTACGAGCAATTTCATCTTTTTGGCGGTTTATGTAACCCGCATATTTCACCTGAATTTCGACTTGCTCTTTCACGCTAGGAGTAAGCGATTGCTCGAAGTCTTCAACTAGTTCGTTCATTTTGGAATAGGTTAACTCCGGCCGTTTTAATAGATCGAGTAAACTGTATTCACGAGTAAGTTTTTTATCTAAAACTTTTGATAAGTTCTCTGCGCTTGCCGATTTTGGCTGAACCCAGCTGCTTTTTAAACGGTTTAGTTCTGCTTCAATGGCATTTCGTTTTTCATCAATTTTTTGCCATCGACGGTGATCAACCAAACCTAAATGATAAGCTTTTTCTGTAAGTCGTAGATCCGCATTATCTTCCCGTAACATTAAACGATATTCCGCTCGAGAAGTGAACATGCGGTAAGGCTCTTGGGTACCTCGAGTAATTAAGTCATCGATCATCACGCCGATGTAAGCTTCCTCTCGAGCGGGTGACCAAGCCGGTTTATCTTGAACTCGAAGGGCGGCATTTAAACCGGCGATTAGACCTTGAGCCGCAGCTTCTTCATAACCGGTAGTACCATTAATTTGACCGGCAAAAAATAAGTTTTTGATATGCTTAGTTTCTAGCGAGCTTTTCAATTCTCTAGGATCAAAATAATCATACTCAATCGCATAGCCAGGACGAGTAATAAAAACGTTTTCAAACCCTTTAATCGAGCGCACTAAATTGAGCTGCACATCAAAGGGCAAACTGGTAGAAATGCCATTGGGATAAACTTCGTGGGTATTTAACCCTTCTGGTTCAATAAAAATTTGATGACTATCACGATCGGCAAATCGCACTACTTTATCTTCAATGGAGGGACAATAGCGTGGTCCAACCCCTTCAATCTCACCGGTAAACAATGGCGAGCGATCCATGCCATGATGGATAATTTGATGAGTGTTTTTATTAGTATGAGTAATATAACAAGGAATTTGTTGAGGATGTTGATTAGTTTGACCCAAGAAAGAAAAAACCGGCGTTGGTAGGTCACCATGTTGTGCTTCTAAATCAGAAAAATCTATACTGCGGCTATCCAAACGGGGAGGGGTTCCAGTTTTTAGGCGTTGCACGTTAAAAGGTAATTCTCTTAGTCGCTGTGATAGACTCATAGATGGCGGGTCGCCAGCTCGCCCACCGGCATAATTGGATTGTCCAATATGAATTTTACCGGCCAAAAAAGTACCCGCGGTCAGAATCACTGTTTTAGCCTTAAAAGTCAGCCCCATTTCAGTCACAACACCGCACACCTGATCAGATTCTACGATTAAATCGTCAACAGATTGTTGAAAGATTTTGAGATTGGGCTGGTTTTCTAGAAATTCTCTAACAAAGCTTTTGTAAAGCGCTCGGTCCGCTTGGGCCCTTGTTGCTCTTACCGCAGGCCCTTTACTGGCATTGAGCTTTTTAAAATGAATACCAGCGTGATCTATCGCAGTCGCCATTAACCCGCCCATCGCATCAAGTTCTTTAACAAGGTGGCCCTTGCCAATACCGCCGATTGCTGGATTACAACTCATTTGGCCCAAGGTTTCAATATTATGGGTAATCAGTAAAGTTTTCGCGCTCATTCGAGCAGCGGCAAGCGCAGCTTCCGTACCGGCATGGCCGCCACCAATAACGATGACATCAAATTTTTCATCAAACAACATAGGGTACAAAAGAGACTTGGAAAAAGGAGGGCGATCTTACCTAAAATTGGATAAAAAATGAACAAAAATAGCGAAACATTTTAGTTTCTTTTCCGCCATATTTAGCTTAACTCATTATTTAATCATCATCCAAGTACCAAAAAGCAGCCAAAAACCGGCTATATCTCTCATAACTTGTTGTAAAAGATGAAAATTTTGTCTTTTTGCTCTAACCTTCTAAGTAATGGCTAAATAATATGCCGACTCGGTAAAAACCTTAACGAATTTAACAATTTAATCGAATACCAACCATTGTTGGACAAATCATGAAAAAACTACTAATAAAAACCATCGTCTACTTATTTGTTCTGTTATTGATCCCATATTTGTATTTATTGTGGCAGGCAAAAAAAGGCGTTGATTCTTTTCTAGCGACTCAGTCGATCCCGGGCGACTTTGAGTACCAGTGGGTTTGGTTGGATTTAGAAGGACAAATCACTCTGTCTGCTGTACGTTTTTATCAAAATTTGGACGAGCCAGTATTTACCGCTGATCAAATGATTATCACCCCCACCAGTATTTTTGACTTAGTCAACGTTCAAGAGCATATTTTGTACCGTGAATATCCTTCCGTTGTGACAATTCGTTTAAAAAAAGCTGTGAGTCGTCAGAGCGAAAAATTATTATCCCTTTTTGACATCCAATACCAAGGTTTCATGCTAAACATGATCTACCCTAAAGAATGTTTAAAGGAAATCAATACTAGCTTACCTTTTATTAATTTCGAACTGGGTAGTCGTTTTGAGATCCATCAAACAGCCCAAGAAAGTTTAGTAACCTTCAGTTTTACTAGTCAGGAACTAACCAATTTAGAAGGCTCCTTTAAAATCAATGGGTTTTCATCCAACGAAGAAGCGAGTAGTTTTATTAGTGAGTTATCGCTTAAATTTTCCGAGTTAACTTGGCTTCAACAAAACACTCAAAAATGTTTGGCATTATCGAAATCTGATAAAAATAGGTTTGTTGAGAATATAAATAAAACTATCGCTCGTTCGGCAAAAGAAAATAATTTACTGGTTAATCAAGCGGCTGTGAATTATCTGGCCGATTTTCTTTACGTTCCGCAATCGATCGAGATGAATTTTAATTTGCAGTCAGGAAAAACGTTCAGTCAAATACCACTTGAGCCTTATTTCGAATATCAGAATAAAACAGGATTATCAATTCTGCTAAATAGCCAGAATCTAGGCACCTTATTTGAGGCTTTTGATTACATTTCTGAAAAAGAGAAAGACAAAAAACAGCTCGCTGTAGAAAAAAAGGCTACTCAAAAATCCAATTTTTTGGCGATTAATCAAAGAGCTATTCGCTCAAAATTGGGTGCTAAGGTTTTGTTAAAAATGTACAACGGCAAACAAGTAATTGGTTATCTGGAAGTTGCGGGTAACGATCGACTAAAGATCTACCAGTTAAAATATAAAGGAAAAACTATATTGCCGTTTCTATATAAAAACATTCAATCAATTAAATTACTGAGAGAAGAAAATTAGTGGTTATTTACCAATACAAAAACTGGTAAATATTTTGCCTAACAAATCATCCGAACTAAATTCACCGGTGATTTCATTGAGACAATTTTGCGCTAATTTTAATTCTTCGGCTAATAATTCTCCCGCCGAATAGCTCCTCAATTGTCGAAACCCCTCATTAATGTGCTGTTCGGCATGTTTTAGCGCGCTAATATGCCTACGCCTCGCCATAAACGTCCCACCTTCACTCGCTTTAAATCCAACGACCGATTTCAGGTGCTGCTTAAGATAATCAATCCCTTCACCAGTATTAGCAGAGAGCATCACCGTTGGCGGCGTATCCTTATTCTCACAAATAAAGCTAGCGGCCTGGCCTGTTATATCAATTTTGTTTTTTATTAGGGAGATTGGCGGCAAAACGATGGACGGTTCGATATATTGTTTAATTTCTTTTTGTATATCGATTTTCTCATTGTTGGAAGCGTCGACCACCAATAAAACGCGATCGGCTTTTTCAATTTCTTTCGCCGCTCGTTGAATGCCAATTTTTTCCACTTGATCTTTTGCTTCTCGCAGTCCTGCTGTATCAACAATGTGAAGCGGCATTCCATCAATGTTGATTTGCTCGGTTAATATATCTCGGGTGGTGCCTTCAATGTCGGTTACAATTGCAGACTCTTTTCCTGCTAACGTATTTAATAAACTCGATTTACCAGCATTGGGTTTTCCGGCAATGACAACTTTCATGCCTTCGCGAAGCAAGCTGCCTTGTTGAGCATTTTTGAGCAACGTTGCTAAAAAACTAGAGATATCCTCAGTTTGTGATATCACCTTGTTATCATTTAGAAAATCAATCTCCTCTTCAGGGAAATCGATTGCTGCCTCAACATAAATTCTTAAATGGATAACTTTTTCAACCAACTGGTGAATTTGGTTGGAAAAGTCACCTGCTAGCGATCGAAGTGCACTTTTGGCTGCTTCTCGCGAACCACTATCAATTAAATCTGCGATTGCCTCAGCTTGAGCTAAATCGAGTTTGTCATTATGAAAAGCTCTCTCGGAAAATTCGCCAGGTTTAGCAAGAGAAACGCCACAATTAACCACAGCCTCTAACAGCATATCCATAATAACTGGCCCACCATGCCCTTGTAGTTCAAGTACATCCTCACCAGTAAATGAGTTCGGGGATTTAAAAAATAACGCGATCCCACGGTCTATTATTTGACCGTCAGAACTATAAAAATGTAAGTAGTGAGCAGTTCGGGGTTTTATTTTTGATAATAGTAGGTTTTCAGAAACTTTTTGACAAAGCGGGCCAGACACACGAATTATTGCAACCCCCCCCTTTCCGGGAGGTGTTGCAACAGCAGCAATTGTTGTCTGCTTGTTTATTTCTTTTTCGCCTCTTGTTCTTTATTAAACTGGTTAGTGATATACAGTTGTTGAGCAATCGATATCAAGTTATTAAATAACCAATAAATCACCAAACCGGCTGGGAAAAACACGAAAAATACCGTCATAAAAACAGGCATTAGTTGCATCATTTTCTGCTGCATTGGGTCCATTGTCGGCGATACTGGTTGCATTTTTTGCATTAAATACATACTCGCGCCATAAAGGAGTGGCAGCACATAATAAGGATCCATAACCGACATATCTTCAATCCATAAGATAAATGGCGCGTGTCTAATTTCAACACTTTCCATTAATACCCAATAAAGTGAAATAAAAACTGGCATTTGAATTAGTAATGGAAAACAACCTCCCAAAGGGTTCACTTTTTCCTTCTTATACAATTCCATCATCTTCATCGACATTTTTTGCCGATCGTCACCATACTGCTCTTTCATCGCGGTCATCTTTGGTTGCAATAGTCGCATTTTGGCGAATGAACGGTATTGGGCTCTTGCGAGCGGGTAAAGCAAGGTTTTAATGGCTATGGTAACTAAAATAATCGCCAACCCCCAATTTATTGCAAAACTTTGGAAGAAAACCAACATCGCAAATATTGGCTCGCCTAACCACCACAGGTACCAGTAATCAACGGTCAGTTCGAGTCCATCTGCTATTTCATCCAAATCCGATTGTATTTTCGGTCCGACGTAAAGTTTTGATGAGTAGGTTTTACTTTCACCTGGTGCTATCCATTGCCAATCCTGAGTAATTCGAATTTGCATTAAGCCGGCTTTTCCTAAGTTTTTGGTGGTCGTATCGATGGTATTAGTCAACTCAGAGACAGGGATCCAGGCGGTTACAAAATAGTGTTGTATTATTGCAACCCAGCCATTTTTGGTGGTCTTATTAAGATCAACTTCCAGTAAATCATCAATTTTGTATTTTTCGTAGTTGTCCTCTTCTACCGAATAGACTGGCCCCAAATAAGAACGCATGCCTAAACCCGATTGTTCTGGACCTTCTACTGGACCGGTATCTCTTTTTAAAGCAGTAAACATTCGGTTAGCAATTTTTTCACTACTGGAATTATTAACAATAAATTCAACGTCTACCAAATATTGATTGGCGTGAAAGGTAAATCTTTTGATGTATGTTACACCTTTCGTATTGGTCCAATTTAAATCAACGACCAGTTTTTCTTGGCCTGCGCCTAATTGATAATCCGTTTGTACCGAATGATAGTTAGCGACATTATTCTTAAAATCGGGGGCGTCTTTGCCGTATAAACCAGAAAGCGCCAAATAAACACGGCCGTTTCTATTTTCCAAAACATTAAAAGGCTGCGACTCTTCGTCTAAGGACTCTCTGTAATTGAGTAATTGTGCGGATACAAAATTACCACCATTAGGTGAGATTACCACTTTAAGTACGTCTGTTGTTACAACAATTGGCTGGCTCTGTGTTGTAGAAATAGTCTTCTTTTCGTCATTATTTTCTTCAGGAACTTGTGCCGCTAGATCGCTTTCATCGACAGACTCTGTCGGTGGCATCTCTAGTGAAGATTGATCAACATTACTATCATAGCTTTCGACTGACGATTCAATTGGCGCTAGCTCGGTCTTAACCGGCGCATGCTCTTTTTGCCATTCTTGATATAAAAGAAAGGTCAAAAAGGCAAATATGATAAAAAGAACGGTTCTGGCTGATTCCATGGTAATCGTAGTCTCTTAAATAGAATGCTTGTGAATAGGGTGTTGATCGTGATGATGGCAAGACTGATCATGAGCCTTTTTATCGGTTTGGGGATCTATATTGGTAAACCGTCGACTCTTTGTTTCTGGCACTGGATCAATCCCACCGGCATTGAGTGGGTGACAACGCGCTATCCGCTTGACCATCAACCAAGATCCTTTCAGACTTCCATGTTTCTCGATAGCTTCGATAGAGTAACTTGAGCAGGTAGGATAAAAACGGCAATCACCGCCCATTACTAAGCTCAGTGTTTTCTGATAGATTCTAATAAAACCAATGAGTAATATTTTCATTTTAATTTTTTGGGCAACGTTTTGTAAAACGCTTGAATAGATCATCTCGAAAATGGATTATATCTGTTTTAGACATGGCCGCAATATCTCTTCGAGTTAATACCACTAAATCAAAATTTGCAAGTTCAGCTTGTTTTAATCGAAACCCTTCCCGAAGTAGTCTTTTTGTTCGGTTTCTCTGGTGGGCAAATTTCAGGTTTTTTTTAGCAATGACTAAACCTAATCTAGGATGATTAAGCTGATTTTGTCTGGCGAGCAAGGTAAAGGCTTTATTGTTGATCTTAAACGCGTTATCAAAAACGTGGCTGTAATCTCGAGCTTTTAAAAGACGAAGCTCCCGTTGAAAACAATAGGTTAAATTCACCTTATGATCGCTAACTGGAGCATCTATCAAACTAGAACACGCTGGCTAAATGGCGAAGATTAAGCGCTTAACTTCTTTCTGCCTTTAGCACGACGTCGGTTGATTATTAATCGACCATTTTTGGTTGCCATGCGAGCACGAAAACCGTGACGACGCTTACGCTTGATATTACTTGGTTGAAATGTACGTTTCATCGGACTATCCGTTTAAATTTGTAACTAAAGTGACACAACAAGCTTAACTAATTAAGCAGCTACCTCAAAGGGGCGCAAAGTTTATTGTATAGATAATATACTGTCAATGGCTTTTAACGTTAATTGTTAATTAATATTGGACCGGTAAATGGGTCGTGCGAACACTGATATCGTTAAGTCTCTATATATAGTGCCTAATTTTTATTTAAACACATTATCAGCTATTATGTAGCATTTACCCGAAAAAAATGTGGATAGAATTAATTCGCTTTATTTTAACATTTATTGAGTTTTTTAGCCTCTAATAGAAAATTATTAATATAATCGCTCTTTGTTTATATTAAGTTCCCGTAATTTTTACGATTTTGTTATTAACAACTAAAAGATTATAATAATAAGAAAGATCTTATAATAACTATAATTAGAGTAACTTGTTTCTGTGTATAAGTCATATTATTTAAATAAAAACAGATACTTAAAGTAATAATAAAGTTGTTCGTAAGGCATATATAAAGAGTGATCAACCTTTGAGTAAACATGAACTAATATCACTAATTTTCTATAAAACGAGTTATTAAACGTTTTATACTCATTTAACTAAGCAAAAAGTCTCTTTACCTTCGAATATTCTGAGCTCATACGATTACTAGCTTTAATAATATAAATGACTTAATTACGCATTTACTGATTTATACTGTGGATCATTTTTCCAATTCGATCTAAACTAGCCAGTTCATACACATATTGTCTCTAAGAATAAAAAACTTAACACAATATTCAAATAATTAATAAAAAAAGACCTATACCAAGATTTTCAATTATTATGTGGACTAATTGCCAAAAGCATCTTCAGGACGAACTTCCGCCAACGGAGTTTAGTACTTGGATCCGACCGCTAAAAGCGACCAACGATAATAATAAACTTTATTTAAAGGCGCCAAATCGATTTGTATTAGATTGGGTGAAAGAAAAATATTTGCCCAGAATTAGAGAGATTTTAAATTCCAATAACAATCAAAATATCGATATATTGCTTGATATCATGACCACTCAGGCAGTTTATGAAACAGATATTCCCGCTAAAAAAGATTTACCCAAAACATTGTCAACCGTCAACAAAGATCGGAGAAAATCAAACCGAGACGATTCTGGGTTAAAAAGAGGTAATCTCAATAACAGTTTTGTTTTTGAGAGTTTTGTTCAAGGTAAAAGCAATCAACTAGCTATGGCTGCGGCCAAACAGGTTTCTGTCAATCCAGGAACAGCCTATAACCCTCTTTTTATCTACGGGGGCGTCGGTTTAGGTAAAACTCATTTGATGCAAGCTATCGGCAACCAAATATTAGATAACAAACCCCATGGGAAAGTCATTTACTTGCATTCTGAACGGTTTGTCGCTGACATGGTAAAAGCGCTGCAAACCAATACCATTGATAAATTTAAGAAATTTTACCGTTCAGTTGACGCTTTATTAATTGATGATATTCAGTTTTTTGCCAACAAAGAACGTTCTCAGGAAGAGTTTTTCCATACATTTAATGCATTACTTGAGGGAAATCAACAAGTTATATTAACTTGTGATCGCTATCCCAAGGAAATTGACGGCGTAGAAGAACGGTTAAAGTCTCGTATGGGCTGGGGACTAACTGTTTTTATAGAACCGCCTGAATTAGAAACACGGGTCGCGATATTGATGTCGAAAGCAGAGGAATCTAAAATAGAACTTCCTCACGAGGTCGCCTTTTTCATTGCAAAGCGAATTCGTTCGAACGTCCGTGAGTTAGAGGGGGCACTAAAGAGGGTAATTGCAAACGCGCAGTTTACCGGTAAAGAGATTACGGTAGAATTTGTAAAGGACGCTTTGCGAGATTTACTTGCAGCTCAAGACAAACAAGTTAGAATAGAAAACATTCAAAAAACGGTGTCAGAATATTATAAAATAAAAGTATCCGATCTTTTGTCAAAACGAAGAAATCGGTCAATAGCTCGACCTAGGCAAATAGCAATGTCGCTAGCTAAAGAACTAACAAATCGAAGCCTACCAGAGATAGGCGAAGCATTTGGTGGTAAAGACCATACGACAGTATTACATGCTTGTCGAAAAATTAAAGAGTTGAAAGAAGAACTTCAAGATATAAATGAAGACTATACTAATTTACTTAGAATATTATCAAGCTAAAATTTAGCGATCCATTGCTTTTTGGGAGCATTTTTCATGAAATTTACAATTGAACAAAACCAGTTGGTTGGCCCACTTCAATTAGTTTCAGGCGCAGTAGAAAAACGTCAAACGTTACCCGTATTAGCTAATTTGCTAATCAAGGTTGAAAACGGTGTTTTGACCATTACCGCCACTGATTTAGAAATAGAAATGTCTGTTAATTTGACCCTTTCGGGAGAATATCTGGAAGGTGATATCACCGTTCCAGCACGTAAATTGGTGGATATTTGCCGTAGCTTATCCGGTGATAAACCGATCAATGTAACACTAGAAGATAATCGTTTAAAAATACAATCTGGTCGAAATCGTTTTTCTCTTTCCACCATAGCAGCCCAAGAATTCCCAAATATTGAAGATTCCCTCTTTTCAACAAAGTTTGAAATTAGCAGTCACCGGCTTAAAGAGTTAATCGATAAGACACAATTTGCAATGGCTCAGCAAGATGTTCGTTATTATTTAAACGGTATGTTATTTGAGATTGAAAATACTCGATTCCTTACTGTGGCTACCGATGGACATCGATTAGCATTGTCAAAAATTCAATTAGATCAAAGCGTTAGTGAAGATCTGGTCCAAGCTATCGTGCCAAGGAAAGGAGTTATGGAGGCATCTAAGCTATTATCTAGTTCAGATAATATTTGCAGTTTAGAGCTAAATAGTAATCATATTCGAATTAGTCTCGGAGAATACGTTTTTACCTCTAAGTTAGTTGACGGACGTTTTCCAGATTACGAAAAAGTATTACCAAAAAATGCTGAGCGTAGTTTAATTAGTAACCGAGAATCTGTAAAAGAAGCTTTTTCTAGAGCATCTATTTTGTGCAATGAGAAGTTTCGAGGGGTAAGGCTTTTAATTAAACCAAACAAATTAACGATTCATGCGAACAATCCCGAACAAGAAGAAGCTGAAATAGAGCTAGATGTAGAGTATGCCGATGAAGAAATGGAAATCGGTTTTAACGTTAGTTATTTGGTTGACGCATTAAACGCCATCAAAACGGATTCAGTAAAGTTCAATTTGGGTGATGCAAACAGTAGTGTACTTATTGAAAGTTCCGAAGATAGCAATAGTTTATATGTCGTTATGCCTATGCGACTTTAACCGTTGCTGTAGATTTTAATTTACTGGGCTTTATGTATTTATCTCATATAAAGGCTAATAATTTTAGAAACCTGCAGCCCTTTGACCTTTGTTTTTCAGAAGCACTTAATATTGTGCAAGGAAACAATGCTGCCGGTAAAAGCAGTTTGTTGGAAGCGATAGTCTTTTTATTAAGTGGTCGTTCGTTCAGAACCTCTAAACAAGAGCTGTTAGTTAATCATGAGTTTACCGATTTTTCCTTATTTGGTAAGTTTTCTGACGGAAATAAGATTGGTGTTGGTTATGATCGACAAAACAGAACTAGAAAAATAAAGCTCAATGGCGATGCTATTTCAACATTGTCGCAAGTCGCGTCAATTTATCCGGTGCAAGTCCTAAGCCCAGAATCTTATCATTTAATTGATTCAGGTCCTCTCGAAAGAAGGAAGTATGTTGATTGGTTATTGTTTCACGTGGAACACTCCTATCAAAAAAAGTGGAAATATTTTAATAAGATACTCAAACAAAGAAATGCTTATTTACGTTGTTCGAAGAATTCTTTCTCTATTTTGGAACTTGAAGCGTGGGATAGTTTATTCGTGAACGCTGCCTCTGATATCGATAGACGTCGAACGAATCTAGTAGCGTCATTAGTTCCTTATGTTGAAGAGATATTGCATGATATTGGATTCGAGCATTTGAAAGACATATCCTTTTCCTATTACCCAGGATACACAGGGTTGCTATCGGACAAATTGTCAGAATCTCGTAACAGAGATGTCGACGCCGGAAATACCCAATACGGTCCACATAAAGCAGATCTAAAGATAAAAATAGGAAAATATTTGGCGAAGGACGTGCTTTCTCGAGGCCAAAAGAAATTATTGGTCAATAGCCTTTATTTAGCTCAAACAAAGAATCTTAAGACGAGCAGCAACAAAAATAGTCTATTTGTAATCGATGATTTTTCGTCAGAGTTGGATAAGACTAATCAACTATCTTTAGTTGAGGCTCTTAAAGAGCAAGATAGTGTACAAATAATACTATCCTGTTTAAGTTTGGATATGATATTACCTCTCATAAAAGAGTATAATAACGTTATGATGTTTCACGTGGAACATGGTCAAATTAAAGTGAACGAAAAGCTCTAAAAGGAAAAAGTTTAATAATGTCAGATAATAAAGAACCTGAACAAAACGAATATGACTCTTCTAGTATTAAGGTATTAAAAGGCCTTGATGCGGTAAGAAAACGTCCAGGTATGTACATCGGCGATACCGATGATGGTACTGGGCTTCATCATATGGTTTTCGAAGTAGTGGATAATTCAATAGACGAAGCATTGGCAGGACATTGTAAGGATATTAATGTCATTATTCATACCGATAGTTCCGTCACTGTTACCGATGATGGGCGAGGTATTCCCGTGGGTATCCATGAAGAAGAAGGGATCTCAGCGGCAGAAGTTATTATGACTGTGCTTCATGCTGGTGGAAAATTCGATGATAACTCTTACAAGGTCTCTGGTGGATTACATGGTGTAGGGATTTCAGTAGTGAATGCGTTATCTGATGAGCTAACTATAACAATTCGAAGAGAAGGTAAAGTTCACGAACAGTCCTATGTATTAGGTGAGCCCAAGGCTCCATTAGCTGTTATAGGTGAAACCAAACGAACAGGCACTGAGTTGCGATTCCATCCTAGCCCTGAAATTTTCACTGATACCAATTTCCACTATGATATTTTAGCGAAACGACTAAGGGAGCTATCGTTTCTGAATTCCGGTGTGAGCATTCGATTAAAAGATGAGAGAAGCGGAAAAGAGGACCATTTCCAGTATGAGGGTGGAATAGAAGCTTTTGTTGAATATCTTAACCGAGCAAAAACTGCGATAAATCAAAAAATGTTTCATTTTTCTTTTCAACGAGAAGATGGCATCGCTGTTGAAGTGGCCATGCAGTGGAATGACAGCTTTCAAGAAAATATTTTTTGTTTTACAAACAATATCCCGCAAAGGGATGGTGGGACTCACTTAGCCGGATTTCGTGGCGCCTTAACTAGAACGCTTAATAACTACATGGAAAAAGAAGTTACCGGCAAGGCAAAAGGCAAAACCCAGACTACTGGAGATGATGCCAGAGAAGGTTTAACCGCTGTAATTTCAGTGAAAGTGCCCGACCCAAAATTCTCCTCGCAAACCAAGGATAAACTGGTTTCATCTGAAGTGAAAACAGCGGTTGAGCAAACTATGGGCTCACAACTGTCTGACTATTTACTAGAAAATCCACAGGAAGCAAAAATAATTGTCGGAAAAATGTTGGATGCGGCTCGCGCTAGAGAGGCGGCTCGTAAAGCAAGAGATATGACTCGCCGTAAAGGAGTACTCGATATTGCTGGCCTTCCAGGTAAATTGGCAGACTGCCAAGAAAAGGATCCAGCAGAATCAGAACTTTATATTGTGGAAGGGGATTCTGCTGGCGGCTCTGCTAAGCAGGGGAGAAATCGAAAGAACCAAGCTATTTTGCCACTGAAAGGTAAAATACTAAATGTTGAAAAAGCACGTTTTGATAAGATGTTATCGTCACAAGAAGTTGGTACTCTAATCACTGCGCTAGGCTGCGGTATTGGTAGAGATGAGTTTGATGTGGAGAAAACACGTTATCACCGAATTATTATTATGACGGATGCGGATGTTGATGGTGCTCACATTAGAACACTCTTGTTAACTTTCTTTTATCGTCAAATGTTAGAACTGGTTGAAAGAGGGTATATCTATATCGCCCAGCCACCGCTATACAAAGTAAAGAAAGGCAAGCAAGAAACCTATGTAAAAGATGATGCGAGTTTAACAGAATACCTGACCAGTATGGCTCTTGATGAAGCATCGTTGCACGTTAATGCAGAAGCGCCGCCAATATCAGGAGCAGGGTTAGAAAAATTAGTTAATGAATATCGAGTGGTACAAGCGGATATTAGTCGACTATCGCAACTCTATGATTCAAGAATTTTAACCAGTTTGGTTGACCTTCCAAAGCTATCCGTTGATGATCTTAAAGATTCCAGTAAAGTCGAGTCTTGGTTAACTGGCTTAAAGGAAGCGCTATCTGGCGATGGAAAAATCGGTGCGACTCGTTTTGAACTCAATGTAGTCAAAGATGAAGAAAGAAACGAATATAATCCACGAATAAACGTCATTCACCACGGCAGTGAAAAGCACTATATTTTAGACAAATCCTTCTTTTCTTCTGGTGAATATAAGAAAATCGTATCGCTAGGCGAAAAGACCAATGATTTAATCGAAGTTGGTGCTTACATACAACGCGGGGCACGTCAACAAGAAGTTTCAACCTTTAAAGAAGTGTTGGACTGGTTGATGCAGCAATCCAAAAGAGGGATCGCCATTCAGCGCTACAAAGGATTAGGTGAAATGAATCCAGAGCAACTTTGGGATACTACAATGGATCCCGATGCACGTCGAATGCTACAAGTGACTATTGAAGATGCGGTTGCTGCTGATCAATTATTTGCGACTTTAATGGGCGACGATGTTGAGCCTCGACGTGATTTTATAGAATCCAATGCGTTAGCGGTTGCCAATTTGGATGTGTAATCGAAGACTAAAACTGCTATTATATTAGAAACAACTAATTTACTAAAATTTGGAGAACGAAAATGCTAAAGAAAGGCCTTTTGATATCATCTATTGTAGCATCGTTATTTTCAGCGGGAGCCTCACTGGCTGCCGGAGATGCGGCGGCAGGGAAAACTAAAGCGGCGACTTGTGTGGGTTGTCATGGAGCTGCTGGAATCAGTGCTATTCCAATGTTTCCGAATTTAGCGGGACAAAAATCAGCCTATACAGCAAAACAACTAAAAGCATTTAAAAATAAAACCCGGGTTGATCCAACAATGGCAGGAATTGCGGCGGGCTTAAGTGATGCAGATATCGAAAATTTAGCAGCCTACTACGAAAGTTTAAAATAAAAAACCATCCCGTGAAATCAGTTTTGGTTATCACGGGGTGTTTCTCTTAAATCGAAAACTCCCAGCTTACAAGTCGTTTTATATTAAGTTTTGTTATTTATTAAATTTTCAGTAAAACTTAATAAATCATCGAATACAGGAAGTTTTGAGTCCACGATACCGCTCGCCAACGTTCGTTGACCCTTTCCAGTTAATACTAGAGCCGGTCGACAACCCGAATTTTCGGCACATTTTATATCCGATAAAGAATCACCGACAAACCATGTCTCTGAAGCTTTGACATCAAAAAGCCTTAATAATTTATCAACCATGCCTGTCGATGGCTTTCTGTTTGGGCCTGGGTTGTTCGGATGATCGGGGCAAAACTCTAAAGCATCGATATGCGCTCCAACTTTCGCAAGTTCCATTTCCATTTTTTTATGCATCATTGCCAATGTGCTGTTATCAAAAAAACCTCTAGAAATACCCGATTGGTTAGTGGCTACAGCCACTTTTAATCCAGCGCGATTTAATTTTGCAATGGCTCTCAAACTGGATTGAATGGCAATCCATTCTTCAGGACTCTTAATATAATCATCGGAATCTAGATTAATAACACCATCTCGATCTAAAATAACCAACTTATTTTTAAGATCCATGTTATTTCTGTAATAACGAAATATCAGCGATACCAATAAACAAGTTTCTTAAATCGCTAATTAGGGCTAATCGATTATTTCGGATGTTTTCCTGCTCAACATTGATCATAACTTTATCAAAAAACTGATTGACCACCGTCTTTAAGCTTGCAAGTTTATCGAGAGCGATACCGTATTCACTCTTAGCGATAGCTTCACTGGTAAAATCCTTTACCTGTTCGATAGTTTGAAAGAGCGCTTGTTCATCTTCACCAAAAAGGGATGGATCAATGGTAATCTCATCGACGTTAAAGTTAGATTTTTCCAGGATATTTTTAACGCGTTTATTTGCTTCTGCTAAATCACGGCTCTCTGGCTTAGCATCAAAAGATTGCACAGCATTAATACGTTTTAAGAAATCAGACGGCTGGGTAATTGAAATCGCTTGTACGGACTTTATAACCTGAGAGGAAACCCCTTGTTCTTGATACATTGCGGCAGTTCTTGCCGCGAAAAACTTCAGTAGTTCATTCTTTGTCTTTTGATCAAATTCAATTTTTGCTTCGGAGTTTTGAAAGCTATTAATAGAGTTATCAATTAGTTTGATCAAATCTAGACTTAAACTTTTTTCAGTTATAAGCCTTAAAACACCGAGAGCAGCGCGGCGCAAAGCAAAAGGATCTTTTGTACCAGACGGAATTTGACCAATACCAAAAATACCGACCAAGGTATCCATTCTTTCTGCAAGTGCTAAGGTTAATCCTATGGTCGTTTCAGGTAATTTATCACCAGCAAAACGTGGCATATAAATTTCATCCATTGCGGCAGCAACATCCTTTTCTTCGCCATCTTTCAGGGCATAATAGCGACCCATAATACCTTGTAAATCACTAAATTCACCAACCATGTCGGTCATTAGATCGCACTTACAGAGCTCGGCAGCTCTGGCCACCATAATTCTATCGGCTTCAATTTCTTCGGCAACTTGTAACGCTAGATATTTAATGCGTTGAGTTTTGTCGAATAGACTTCCTAGTTTGTGTTGGAAGACTATTTTTTTGAGAGGTACAATATAACTCTCAAGGCTTTTCTTGCAATCGGAATCATAAAAGAATTTGGCATCAGCTAATCGAGGGCGGATCACTTTTTCATTGCCGTCTATAACGGCAGAAGGATCGAGACTTTCGATATTTGAAACGGTTATAAAATATGGTAACAACTCATTGTTACTATCAACCAAATGAAAATATTTTTGGTGCTCAGCCATTGAAGAAATTAGCGCCTCGGCAGGGACTTGTAGAAAGTCAGAATCAAACTGGCCAAGTAACGCGACCGGCCATTCCACTAATGCGGCGACTTCCTCTAATAGATCTTCCGATACAATAGCTGTTGCGTCGATAGTTTTCGCAATTGCTTCAATTTGAATTCTAATTTTAGCCTTTCTTTCCTCAAAACATGCTATGACGTTAGCGCTTGCCAGTTTTGCTTCATATTCAGTAGCTTTTACAATCTCAATTGCAGATGGTGAATGGAAACGATGACCAAATGTTTGGTTGCTTGATTTTTCTCCAAACAGTTCTAGATTAACTATTTCTTCGCCCAAAATTGCCAAAACCCAGTGCACAGGTCGGCTAAACTGAAAGGGTGAATCTCCCCATTTCATTGCTTTGGGTACCGGCAATTGAGCGATCGCTTTTTGCAGGATATCTTGCAAAAGTTCAGTAGTTTTTTGGCCTTTCAGTTCAGCAACAAAAGCAAGACGCTCTCCTTTGTTGGTTTGTTTTCGACCTAAGTCAGCCACATCAACACCATTTGATTTGGCGAATCCAATTGCTGCTGGTTTAGCTTTTCCGTCTCCATCAAAAGCGGCAACGACTGCTGGACCGAGTTTTTCAATTTGTTTGTCGGATTGTTGCGAGTCCAACCCAATAAAGCGAACGGTTAATCGTCTTGGAGTAGCAAACCATTCAGATTCTCCACTATCGAGTTCAAGAGACTGAAAGGCAACCTTAATAGATTGATGTAAAGATTTAGCTAACTTTGTTAGCGCTTTCGGGGGTAACTCTTCACAACCTAATTCAAACAGGAAATCTTGTTTGCTATTCATGATTGTTCTCCATTTGTAGCAACATTCGAATTGCAAATAGGAAAACCAAGTGCTTCACGTGAATCGAAATAGGATTGAGCGACCGCTCTTGATAAAGACCGAACCCGCAATATAAAACGCTGTCTTTCAGTAACAGAAATAGCGTGTCGAGCGTCGAGCAAATTAAAAGCATGAGAAGCTTTAAGAACCATTTCATAGGCTGGCAGAGATAGTCCTTTTTCAATTAATTTTTCGCTCTGAGATTCACAATAATCAAAATGTTTAAATAGATAATCAACATCAGCGAGTTCGAAATTATAGCAAGACTGCTCGACTTCATTTTGATGAAATACATCTCGATAAGTGACTTTTCCCTGCGGGCCTTCAGTCCAAATCAGATCAAAAATACTGTCGACACCTTGTAAATACATGGCGATCCGCTCTAATCCATAAGTTAATTCACCGGTAACCGGCTTACACTCTAATCCGCCAACTTGCTGAAAATAGGTGAATTGGGTGACTTCCATGCCATTTAACCAAATTTCCCAACCAAGACCCCACGCACCTAACGTTGGAGATTCCCAATTATCCTCAACAAAACGGATGTCATGGATTAACGGATCGATGCCTAACATTTTAAGAGAATCCAAATAGAGATCTTGAATGTTTTTTGGTGATGGCTTCAAAACCACTTGATACTGATAATAATGTTGTAAACGGTTAGGGTTTTCACCATAACGACCGTCGGTAGGACGTCGACAAGGTTGAACAAAAGCGGCATTCCAGGGTTCTGGACCAATTGATCTTAAAAAAGTGGCAGGGTGAAAAGTGCCTGCTCCCACTTCCAAGTCCAAAGGTTGTAAAATAACACAACCTTTGCTGGACCAAAATTCCTGTAGTTGCATAATCAAACCTTGGAAGGTCTGCGGGGCGCCACTAATACCCTTATTAGAATTTTCTACTAAACTAGACAAGATCGTTGTCTCCGAACCGATTTTAATGATAATTGGTGAAAAAATAACCGAATTTTTCGCAATCTGGGATTATAACAACCATAAACACACTATCCTATGTTTTATATGATTGTTTTATCGATAGGCGTGGCATTTCTTGCATTTCTTTTCGCTTCCACAAAAACAAAGATCATTACGACTCAATTTAATGTCCTTTTGAGGTGTTCCCGATAGATAACACCATTTCCCATCTTTTTTCTCAAATTGAGAGATTTCGTGTAATTGCTCGAATTTGGGTTGTTTTACCAGTGATCGATGTTCGAAAAAAGCAACAAATTCTACGCTGCCTTTTTTTTGATGGTATTGGCCAGCATGTGTATCAATAACTTTTAGCCCTAACCAGTGGGTTTTAGGATCGAAATCGTTAGCGGTAAGTTTTTGATCAAGGGTCGTGGGTTGATAGGTCTGATTAAGATAATCTGCATTATGCAAAACAAATGCAACATAACGGGAGCGCATCAGTTGTTCGGCTGTTTTTGGTATTGATTTATTTTCTAGGAATGGCCGACAACAATTTTTGAAAGAGATAAGTGAACCACAAGGACAAGCGAGGTTAATATCAATTTCCATCTTTTATAGGATACCGGCAATTTTTGCCAATTGTTCGAAAAAAAGGCAATACAAAAATATAGGCAAAGGCAAAGCGGCAATGGTGGCAATAATATGGTTTCTAAAACTTACTCCCGACAATGCCAATCCATAATTTAGTAAAGGTAGGGTTTGAAAGACGCTACGTAAAATAAAAACACTTCTTATAGGGTTGTTATCAAGCTCTAGAAACACTCGGTTGGCCCATTTGTAAGGTAATTTTCTTAATAGATTTCCCCCGACCAAACGTATTGATAAAAAGGAAATTAAACAAGAAATAACAGCAGCGGCATAGGTAACAAAACCGCCAGTTGTTTTTCCTAAGGTTATTACCGCTGCTGCTAAAAATACTAAACCGGGAATTTGAATAAAATTACCGATCACAAACAGCACAACAAAAATAATAAAGCCAGTTAGAGAATTATTATCTATCACTGATTGTAGTTTCTTTAAGCTAAAATTATCTTTAAGATCAAACAGCTCAACCACGGAAAATAACACAGCGAAAAAAAGGAATAATAGAGCTATTCGTAAGATAGTATTCTTGTATTGAGAAAATAATGTCATGAAACTTTTGTTAATCCACGGTGTTAGTGAGAATTGCGTTAACTATGGATTAATAATTTGTTTAAGCCGAACTTCAATAGTACGGGTCGCTTGAAGTGGTTGTCCAGAATTACATTGACCTTGACTTACTATTTGATAGTAATTATTGCTATTAATAACCACCGTGCTACAACTGGTTGTTGCAGTACAGCTGGCGAGCCCGCTATTTGTAAAATTGAAGTTTTGACTGCTGCAAGTACCAGCAGCGCCATTTACTGGAAATACCGCTAAAGCCTGTAGATTTGCGCCCGATTCAGCGGCAAAAAAAGCGCGAGTTGAAATTACTTGGTGTACTGTTGAAATGCCGGATTGCGCATTAAGCCGCATAAGGCCCGCAGCTAATAAACTGACGATTACGATAGTAAACAATAAGAAGGCTAAACTGATCCCTTTTTGTTTTGTCGGTTCTTTAAACGAAGGCCTTGCAGTAGGCGAAAGTCTGTAATTTAGATGACTAAGGAACATTTCGAACATGCACCTCATGAAAAAGGTTAATTGATTCACTGGTACCCGTTAACCCGCGATTACGATTTTGCGTGGTTAAATTAATCTGTAAAAGTCCTGCGCGGCTGAGAGTACCAGTTTGGTAATTGAAAACAGTGCCATTGGCGAAGAAGTTTTCACCTAGTTGGTTTCCAATGGCAGGTGGGAACTGTTGGGTCGCGGTTATCGCATAGTTTGAATATTTTAACAGTTGGCCGTTATTATCATCCAAACAAAACGATACCGGTGTATTAAGTAAATAAAAACGGTTTTGAGGAGAGCGACGGTTAAAAACTGTTGCACCGGTTAAGTTGATCACCACTTGATTCGGATCGCCTGCAAATGTGGCGATTGAAAGTACATTGCCAAGGGTACCATTAACCGCATAAAGTGAACTCGTATTAATCGGCATAATAGCGACTAAATTCGCAGTGGAAGTTGTTAAGTTATAACCGACAGCATTAAAACTGGTGATATTACCGCTGGCCGGTAAATTAAGATAACTAGAGGCATTTTCAATCGCCATAAACTCGACGCAATGAAAATTCCCATTGACGCCCGTTCTGACACTTTGAGGTAATGCCTCGCGAATTTCTCGAGAAATTTTTTCAATGATCCATTTGCTGGATTGACTGAGCCTATTGCGATCTTTCGCGTCGATATAACTATAGACTGTATTGCTGGTTAAGCTGCCTAACGACACCGCCATAATACCTAATAGCAAAACGACGATAATCAATTCTAATAAAGTAAAACCATCAATGCGACCGATTAATGTTTTGGCCGAGCCCATTAGAAATTGCCTTTATATTGGCTGAAAATAAAATTGTCGCCTTCCGGCGAGATCACAGTGACTTCAATTAGTTTAAGATCTTGAGCCGATAAAGCGAAATCTGCTCCAGCGTAGGAAACCGCTACGTTTACCGTAAAACTACTAAACCCCGGTCGAACATTACCCAGTGCATCCACTGGCGGTGAATCACTAATCCCATCGTAGTCATCCACATCATCAAACAACGAGCGGTTGGCTAAACCTTCTTCTGTGGCAATTGGACCACATAATAAACTAGCGGTTTGATTACAGGGTACAGAATTACCTATCGGAGAGTTTTCGTCAAATCTTTTTAAGCTGATTTCTTCCAAGTAAGCCTGACCAAGCTCCGCAGCTTTTACTTGCATAACAGGTGTAACCGAACGTAGTTGGTTTTTTGCGAAAATAGAATAAAAGATTATCATTACGATGCTGGTAACAACAATGGTAATGATTAGCTCGATTAATGAATAGCCATTGACGGGATAGAGACGATTTTTCTTAACTAACATCGGTGAATAAACCCGCTTGATTCAAAGCAGATATCTTGATTAGTGTCCAATTGCAGTGTAACGGTTGTGGCTGTGGTTTCACCTAAACTATCATAAACAATGTTAACGGTAGGTGATAAATTAACAGAATTGTCAAAAATCAACGGAAACGAAGTACCAGCAGTTGAAAAAGAGACACCGTCCACCAGTAGGTTAATTTGACTGGGTTGGATAGAGAGCGAAAAAGTACGTGATGAATCGTTCATACTAAGTTGTTGCGCCAAATGCCCAGCAGAAATAATTTGCTCAACAATGGTATCTTGCCGATAACCACTAGATTGACTGAAGCGGGTGAATACATAAGAGCTAACCACCGCCAGTATAACAATGACAACAATCAACTCTAATAACGTAAAAGCCGCCAGGGATAGCGGCGGCTTAGTATTCATTTTCAAAGAAAAACCGCGAGGGTTTTTAGCAACCAGTGGTAACTGGCGTCGCAACTGCAGCTGGTGTAGTTGCGTTAGTTGCGGCGGTATAAGTCACACTGCAGTTGGTTTGAATAGAAAATACACCAGCGCTATCGGAGGTGACATCACCCGCGATATCAATGGCGGCATCAATCCCTGCAGCATCTGCAGTTGGATAGCCAAAAGCAACAGTCACATTACCGCTTGATACGGCAACGGTGCCGGTAGCATTTTGCTCGATACCATCAATAAGCGCTTTCGAATAAACCAAGGTTGCCGCACTTCTTAATGAACCTTCAACCCCTTGAATCACTGAGACTCGAGCATCAGACTGTAAATCGACAAATTTTGGCCCAGCAACAGCCGCCATAATGCCAAGAATAACAATAACAACGATTAATTCGATTAACGTAAAACCGCTGACTCTTTGTAATGGTTTTTTCACAATTTCTTCCTCATATTAAAATAGCTCTTACGATCTGTTTAGTTTATGTTTAAAGTTTAGACTAGATTTTCAAGTTTTCCATAAAATATTGAATTATTTAGTTAAATACACCCTGCCAGTTTCAGAATGATAACTAAGTATCATTTTATTGAGCCTATCTCTTTGGTAGATGCAAACATTTTGTTCGTTTAAGTAGGTCCAATAGCCGCTATTTTTTTTTGAAAGATGAAGTTTTGGTTGTAACGGTCCAAGAATAAACTGCCAAATTTGTCGACAATTTTCAGATGTTTTTGGTGTTTGTTGATCAAAATCTTCAATATCTGTACCAATTGGGAAGCCTTTTTGATTATAGTCTAAGCCAACCTTACCGATTAGCCATTGATCAAGCTGGTTTCTATCCGGATTTTTGGTCAAAAATCGAATATTGGCAAAATAAATACCATTTTCAAATGCAGAACTATTGAGCTGAAAAGCTTGTCTTACAATGTTGTCTGCAGCACTTGGTTTTTTAATCAACAATAAATAAATAACCCCTACTATAACTAGTAGAATAAACGCGAAATAAATTTGGCTACTTTTTAAGCCCGTCGATGTTAGTGCACTAGCCATGTTTTGCGGCAGAGGTTAATTCCCACATTGGCAAGTAAATGGCCAACATTAGAACAAGGACAATTGCGCCAATAAAGACAATCAGAATTGGTTCGATGTAATCAGAAAGTTTTTTGAGATCATAGTCCACTTGCTCTTCGTAAAAACCGGCTACTTGTTCTAGCATTTCATCTAACTGTCCAGTCTCTTCACCAACGGAAATCATCTGCAATATTAACGGCGAGAACATTTTTGTCCGTCCAGCAACTACCAATATTGATTCCCCTTTTTCTATTCCATCACGCATCTCTAACACTTTTTCTGATACCCAAGCGTTATCCACTACTTCCGCGACAATATTCAAAGTGTTAATTAGCGGAACACCAGCACGAATCATCATACTAAAGGTTCTTGAAAAACGAGCTAGTAAGGCGCGGTAAATAATGTCGCCAATGATCGGAAATTTTAGCTTTTTCTTATCCCACAAATACTTTCCTTTTTTAGTTTTTATATAACTTAAAAAAGCGTAAATTACAGCAAAAGTTCCAAGCAATAAATATGGCCAATAGTTGATAAAAAAATCGCTAGTTGCCATCAAAACTCGAGTTGGAAGAGGTAATTTCTCAACATTAAATGCAGCAAACATTTTTACGAATTCTGGCATGACCCACATGTTAATAATTACGACTGCAATAACAATCGCTATAGATACGAACATCGGATAACGAGTAGCGCTTTTAATTCGTTGACGGGTTTTTTCTTCCAACTCCAAATAACTAGCTATTTGTTGAAACGCTTGTTCAAGTTGTCCTGTGTTTTCACCGACATGGATTAAACTTACGTATAAAGGCGCAAAAATATGATCATGTCGCTTAAAAGCAGTTGCCAAATTTGTCCCGGCATTTAGATCAGCATAAACGGATTCTAACGCTTCTTTTAAGGCATTAGAGTTGGTTGTTTCTAATAAACCATTAATCGCACGAGTTAGTGGGATGCCGGCTTTGGTCAGACTATACATTTGCCGACTAAACATAACCAAATCTTGGATATCGACTTTTTTCGAACGAAATAAATCGTTGACATCAATTTCAGTCCAGCTGTCTGTGGACTTCGGCTTACCGATTGATATTGGTAACATGCCGCGAGACATGAGATTATCAGCTACCGCTTCTTCGGTGGCAGCCTCGACTTCACCTTTGGTAGATTTACCATCTTTTTGCCTGGCGACATAAGAAAAAACAGCCATTATCGATGATCACTCATATCTTCTATCGACTCGCAAACTCTAAGTACTTCTTCGATGCTGGTGATGCCTTCCTTTGCTAGATTAATCGCTGAAGTTGATAACGGGGTAAAGGTGGCACTGGCATGAGCTAACTTAACAAAATTGCCATAGTCGAGTTTTCTGATCGCTTCCAGCATTTCTTGATCGGGGATCAAAATTTCAAAAATTGCGGCTCTGCCGGTATAGCCCGTATTGTGACATTGAACGCAACCTTTGCCGTGCTTCCAGTTTTTTGCGACTTCTTGTTGATGCACGAATTTTTCAAGCCAGGTTTTTTCTTGGTTGCTGGGTTGATAATCTTCACTACAAAATTTACAAATTCGCCTTACTAACCGCTGCGCGATAACACCGCGCAAACCGCTGGCTAATAAATAAGGTTCAGCTCCCATGTCGGCCAGTCGAACTGCAGCAGATAAAGAATCATTGGTGTGAAGTGTCGATAAAACTAAATGCCCAGTTACCGCTGCTCGCAATCCTATTTCAGCAGTTTCTTTATCTCTCATTTCACCAATCAAAATCACATCGGGATCTTGACGTAATACAGAACGTAGTACCTTGGCAAAACTTAAATCGATTTTGCTGTTAACCTGTACCTGATTAACTCTGGATAATTTATATTCGACTGGATCTTCAATGGTTATAATTTTCTTTTCTGGAGAATTTAATTCTGACAAAGCGGCGTAAAGAGTTGTTGTTTTACCACTCCCTGTTGGACCTGTGACTAAAATCAGTCCGTGAGGAAAAGATAACAATGTACGTACTTCGGTGAGTAACTTTGCTTCGATGCCTGTATGTTCTAATCTAAGCAGACCAGCGCTTTGATCCAGCAAGCGCATTACTACCGATTCCCCATGTTGAATCGGCATGGTTGACAGTCGTATATCCACTTCATGCTCTTTCGCCCTGATTCTAAAACGACCATCTTGTGGTATGCGTTTTTCAGAGATATCTAATCCACACATTAATTTTAGTCGTAAAACCAATGCGGCGACTATTCGACTTTCTTTGATGACTTGTTCCTGAAGTTGGCCATCGACCCTCATTCTAACTCTTAACACTTGAGAGTCAGGTTCAATATGGATATCCGAAGCTTTAATTTTAATCGCTTGCTCGAATAGTCCTTGTAAAAACTTGGCGACCGGCGCTTCGTCATTCGACACATTTTCATTAAGGGTAGGTAAGTCAAAACTATCTTCACTTAAGTCTTCTTCCAGCGCTCCAGCCAAATCAAAAATCTCATCGCCGCTACGATAGAAATTATCGATGTTGGCAATTATCTCTGATTCGATCGCAACGCATATTTCCAATGGTTTCGATAGCGTTTCTTGAAGTTGATCGTATTTTCCAAGATCGGTTGGATCAGCCATTACCACTAAGAAATGATCGGGCTTTTCATCAATAACTAACGCTCGAAGGCGCCGGGCGGTCATTTCATTGAGTTGTTGAACGGCTTTGGTGTCAACTTTAAAACCGACTAAGTCAATAAATTTAATATTAAGTTGTTCGGCAAGCAGTTGTAATAATTGTTTTTCTTCGACATAACCAAGATTAACCAACAACTTGCCTAAACGTTGACGGTTATTTTTCTGTTCTTTTAAAGCGTCTTCAAGTTGTTTGTTGGTGATGACTTTGTTATCAACCAATAAGTCGCCGAGTCTTACACGTTTTAACAGCATGCTTTAACCTTGATGGGCAACTAACCGTTGCCGTATAAATTGTCTTTGTAGTTTGTTAAGCCGTTGATCTTTTAAAGCGAGAGCGAAGTTCGTTTTTGCTAGATTTGGATTGTCGATCGCCTCATAAGAAATTCCAATTGCCATATTAATTTCACCAGAATAAGGTTGGACGATCATTAGTTGTTGATAAATATCAATAGCCTGCTGATGCTTCCCCTGTTTTTGAAATGTTAGGGCTGCGAGTCGGCTAATATTGAAACTTCGATCGTTGGTTTTTATATTAGCTAAATAGCCACTAGCAAGAGAGTAATTTTTTTCAGAAAAGTAATATTTGGCAGCTAAATAATGGTAGTTCGGATCCTCTGGATACTGGCTAATCGATAAGTTGAGAAACTCACCAAACAACATTTTATCTCGAACCTTTAAAAATTTTAGCGCTTTGATCTTTAAAGAGTGTAATTCCGAATAGTCGACAAAAAACGATTTGTATTTTTCTCGATTTGACAGCTGAGAATGATTTTTCCAATCTCGAAACAAACTAACCAGTTTTTTTTCAGCTTGATTGATACGAGAAACGGACTTCATCGTTTGTGTCGTCTTATTTTCGGCGAAAGATTTCGAACTGACCGGTGGTTGAAAACTAGTTCGGCTTGTCGCTCTATTAACGACGGGTGGCTCTATTGTTGTTTTATCGATTGCTAACTCCACCGTTTTATCTTCATCCAAATCTTGCTTAACAGCGTCAACCTTTTCTTTAACGGCCGTTGTCTTCGGAAGGTTCGGGACAGCAATCGCTGGAGCTTTGACAATTATTGGTAACTGTTCTGCTTTTCGATTGTTGGAAAAAAATTGATAAGCGATCACCGCTATCAATAAAGCGATAAAAACATAGCTGGTTGAACGAAAATTGAAGCCGGATGGAGTCTCTTGTCGCGCTATAAACGGGTCAAATAAATTGGCTTTCGATTGCTTTTTTTGTAAATCGTTTAGCATTTCGTTAACAACACTCATGAGACACCCCAATAGGCAAAAACAGATCCACTCATTACCATCAACACCAAACCGACAAACCATTTAAAATGGCGAATGAGAAAACGATCGACGCTTTCAGTATCAATTGACGCTTTAACGAGATTCACTAGGGTGATTGCTTTTTGGTCTTTGGCATAACCCAACAACAGCGCTTTATGACAAATGGTATTGATAATTCTAGGGGTTCCTTTCGAAAAATAGTGAAGCAGTGTAGCGCCCAACAGATTAAAATTTGGCGTGCTAGCTAAGTTAACACGGGTTAAACGATGTTTAACATAACAATAAACTTGATTGATAGTTAATCTTTTTAGTCGATAAGAAAATGAAATTCTTTGATTAAGTTGTCTTAAATTATTTTTACTGAGCTTAGTATCAAGCTCCGGTTGGGCGAATAAGACAATTTGCAGTAATTTTTGTTGTTCGGTTTCAATATTGGTAAAAAGTCTCAATGCTTCTAACGTTTCATCGGACATGGCTTGCGCTTCATCAATAACTAATACCACTGGCCCATGTTTTTTATTTAGAGTAATTAACTTTTTTTGAATACTTTGCGATATTTGATCATCGCGACTATCCGATTTAATTCGTAGCCCCAATTCTTTGGCTAACGCGTAGTGGAGTGACTTTACTGAAAGATTTGGGTTGGGAATATAAGCCAGTTTTCGTTGTTTCTCTAATTTTCTGATCAGTATTCGGCACAGCATCGTTTTACCAGTTCCAACTTCGCCAATAATTTTACAAAAGGCTTCACCGCTATTAATTGAAAACAGCAGAACATTTAGCGCATCTACATGGGTTTTTGTCTGATAAAATAATTCCGTATCTGGGGTGTGACCAAAGGGAATCTTTTTCATGGCAAAGTGATAAAGATACATCTTTAGAATTGATCGAAGCGATCTTTTATTTGGTTCAATTGCTGTTCGGAATAACCAGGGTCGACCAAGTGTGCTTTTAGTAAAATAACCAGTTCGCTTTTTATTTCACGTTGCCTCGTTTGCTTAAATAAATTACCCAATAAAGGAATGTCACCTAATAGTGGTGTTGAGGTTGTTTCTTCGCTGATTTGGTTTTGCATTAACCCGCCAATCACAATAACCCTGCCGTTACTGGTCCGGACAATACTATCGGATTCTCTTACATTGGTGAGTGCCAGTGGTAGAACAAACTCATCGGCCCCCAAACTTAAAGTTTTTGGTTGGTCAGTGACTTCACTCACTATTGGATGGATGTGTAAAACGATATCGCCGTTCTGATTGACTTGCGGTGTCACATCTAAAGAGATACCAGAGAAAAATGGGGTTAATGTGACATTAGGTGTCGTGGCTGTACTGGTGCCGGTAACGGTAGTGGTTGAAACATCAGTGACAAAAAACTCATCACTACCCACCTTAATAATTGCCTTTTGGTTGTTGACCGTTGAAACTCTGGGGGAGGATAAAACCTGCACATCACCTTGAGATTGTAAAAGGTCAATTGCTGCAGTGAAAGAGTTTCCTTCGTACAGTAATGAAAATATTCCATTGAGTGGAAACTCAGAATTTTCCTGTCTGATCACTTGACCTTGTTGTCCAACAGTGTAGATATCGCCACCGTTACTATTTCCCATTTTGCTCCAGTCTATGCCAGATTGAAATCCATCATTAAGACTGACCTCTATTATTTTAGCTTCAATAATAACCTGGCGATTGAGACTTTTTTGGGTGCCCTTTAAATATCGTTTTATTAATCCTTGTGTTTGGGGTAAGGAGCGAACTACTACCAATCCAGCATGAGGACTCACTACTATACTGGCTTTTTCTTCACCTTTAATAATCAAACTAAGACTGGTTTCTAATTCGGCCCAAAAATCCGTTTCGCTTTTGGTTTCCACATTGCTCGAATTAACTTGTCTTATATTATTGCCATTGCCACCTGTTTGATTATTGTTGCTAGAAGAACTGGTGTTTCTATTTTTATTTTTCCTTTGATTACCAGAAACTGATTGTCCAGCAATACGGGTGGTCGAATCGCCTTTCCTTTGGATGTTGAGGTAGTCAACGGTATAAACTGCAGTCATCGTTTCGGCAGAAGAAACTAAATAAAGATTGTCTTTTTGTTTGACTATTACTGGGTAGATTTGAGTTAGAGCATGTAATACCTCATTAATGGTCACGTTTTTTAGCTGTAGTGATATTTTCAAATTCAAATCGGGGCTGACAATTAAATTATGATCGGTTGAATCAACTAGACCCAATAAAAAGCTATTGATCTCTACGTCTTTAACAGCTACATCAAAACGGTCTTCTATTTTTTCTTCAATTGGAGAGTCACTCTCAATTAAACTTGATAAGGCTTGATCGGCTGATATTTCAGGCTCTGCTGAGATACGTTTATTCTCAGCTTGCGATGCCTCAATAGCGCTAACCGCCAGCCTATTTTTTTCCTTTGGCTGCGGCATCATACTCTGACAAGAAGACAGAGTGAGAGTAATTGCCACTAGTAAAAGTTGTTTATTTGGTTTTTTATTCATTTGCGTGATTCTTTATTTTCTTAATGGGTTTTACAAGGGTTAATCGGCTCGTGCCTTGACTATTTCTCAAAAGCACACTGTTACTCTTAATCGCGACGATTTTCTTACCTAAAAAATAGTCACCAATTTTGTAAAGTTTATCGTTAATGATGGCTTGTCTTGTTCCTTGCTTATTAAAAATCGCCGTTAATTGCTGTTTGGCGTTCGTTTTCCTCGGCGCCTTTTTAAGCGATTTTATCGGCGTTAAAAATGGACGGGTTGGATCGTTAATCGCCGCTGCGTTAAACACACTTGCACCGATAAAAATAATTAGGATAAATCTAATAGTAAAAATAAATTTAGCCACCGACCCACTCCTTTTGAAGGCTTAAGGTGGAAACAATCAGTTTTATTTCTGCTTGTGGATAGTCTTTAACAATGTATTCAAAAGCGTCAAAGGCGACCTGTTTTTTCATTTTTTCTAACTTGTCAAGAAATTGGTGGGTCGACGTGTAGTTGCCTTTGAGTAATATCTCCATACTATGTCGGTAGAGTTTAATTGGCGCGCTATCTTTTTCATCTTTGTTATTACTCACTTCGGTAAATTCGCTACTTAACTCAATTGTCTTTTGTTTAGATATACGCTGGATCTTTAGTGATTTAGTTGAAGTGATAATGGTTTTTATAACATCGGCCATATCTTCCGGCTGTACTAAATTGGCGGTTTTCTGTTTTAACTGGTTTCGGATATCGGAGAGTTGGCCGCCAATCATCTCCAGCTTAATTTTTTTGGGATTATTACGTTTCTTTACAATATTGAGGTTGAAATCTTCTTGCATCGAAATCAGTTCGGCGTTTTGTTTTGTGGTCATTGTTATTTCTTGTTGAGCTTTTTTAATGGCTTGATCATTAAAAGAAAACCAAAAAAGATCGAACAACATATACAGCAGCGCAAGGATAGACAAGGTGATCATAATTCTTAGGCGAAGCGCTAACCCATCAAATTTTATGATTGCAGCTTCCAGATTAGTTGGCATTTTGATAATGTCCATTCTTCATAAAAAAGTGCACAAAGCGATCATCTTGCTTGTCCCTTTCGATGGTTAAATCATCGAATTGGCTGCTCAACAATGCGTCTTTGGCTAGGTTATTAATATAGATAGGAATAGAATTTGGCTTGGTAGTTAGTCCGCGTAGACTAATTGAATCGGGATACAGATCAATATTGGTTAACCACAGTTTATCGGCTTTTTGTTTTGAAAGGGCGATTAATACCTTGCTAAAGCTGACAGGTTTACTATCGGGTCGGCTGCTGACTTTGGCAAGTAACTTTCTACTGGCAATGAGTTCTTTCTGCCGCTTAATAATCAATTGGTTGATATTATCGATATTGTGTTCTTTGGCTAGTGCTTGGTTTAGTTGATTAAGAGATGTTTGGGTTTTTTCTAGTAGTATTTTTTCGCTCGCCAATTGCGAATTTAGCGTTTGTTGTTCGCTTTCTTGTATATAGCCATAAACGGTTAGGCCAACTAATACAAACGCCGCAACGCTGGAAGCAAACTTAAAACCAAACTCAAGTGGTTTTGGTTGATACTGGGGTAAATATAAATTAACGGATTGAGTTTTATTGTTTGTTTCCGGTAGTAGGCATCCTATTTCAGCGAGAGATAGCTTTAATAAATCCTCATCATTTTCAGCTGATTCTGAATGGCTGACCTGATATTGATATGCCGTAACGGACAACTCTGTAATTTGTTCGAGAGATTGTACTAAGTTGCTTCCTTCTACTTTTAACCCATCAATAATTAGCCAGTCGACCGGTCTTCGGAATATTTGACTCACGCCATAGTCTAAAGTCCGCTGTGTCTCTAATAGAAAACGATCAACTTTAGCATCCTGATCATCGGATTCTAAAGTAAAAGAGTTATCTTTTAAGTTAGGAAAGAATCGACCTTTGATGTGCCGTGTAAAAGTTAGTTGGTTACCGTTATAAAAATTGTAGGTAAGCCCTTGCTTGTCTTCATCGATTAAGCCGACAATTTTGTCTTGCTCTAATTCGGTGGATAGTGCATTGGCGGAAGCTAATTCACTGATTTTGATGCTAACGAGGTTTACCCCTGCGCTATTGCTTATCTCGATCAGCTTTTCGATGAACTCTTTGTCGATCACTACTGCCGTTAATTTACTATTCTCTTGTTGATGGGTAAAAGGCCGGTAATGAGTCACCAGTAAATTCTCTAACGATTGTTCGACTTGATCCTTGATCAACCACTTAAGCGCGGTATCAATTTCACTGTCTTCCACTTTGGGAGGTACGACATTAATGGTTTTATATAAACTGCGAGATAATAACCAATGGCAATCGAGTCCTTTGGTCTTATTTTGTTTGCGCCATTGGGAAACTACTTCTTCTAATGACGCCATCGAACTATAAATCGAAGATTGGCAATTTAATAAGGTTAAATCATGCTGATTAATTTGCACGTGAAAAAGACGCACTTCGCTATCGTCTAACGAAATTAGCAGTTTTTGCTGGTTAGCTTTTTTGCTCAATCCTCGGATCATTGAGTCGTTTTGTCCTAATATTATGAAAATCGGATCGCCACATTTAAAAATGGGTCTATTTTATCAACGGTCTTCTTTCGAATTCGTCTTTAATAAGTGTAGTAAAGAACCTTCGAAAAAGTAGTAAATATTTGAATTAATAGTTAATTTGGGAATTTAAAAGGAAAAAATGGTTAGTTTGGTTAAAATTCGAACGATGTCTAATTAGAAGCTCGTCAATGTAATTGAAAGTAAGTGTTTTTTCTAGGAAGATTCAATAGAACTCAGCTATAATCTGCGCAATTATTGAATATCTAAGGGTTATTACCCACATTTCGAGTCTAGGAGATTAAGCTAGTGTATAAAGTTAAGTTAATTTTGACTGTTTTTATTTTGACTATTGCCGGAACTGCTTCTGCTGATCATTTAAAATCCCATAAAGTAGAAGATCGAATCAAACCAGCGGGTAGTGTTTATGTTGATGGGGATGATGTGCCGGTTTCAAAACCGGCCGTGGTTGCTTCAACTGGGCCTCGATCTGGTGAGTCTATTTACAAAGAAAAATGCTCGAGCTGTCACGCAACCGATGCCATCGGCGCGCCGATGTTTGGCAATGTTGATTCATGGAAAGGGCGCATCGCAAAGGGTGAACAAGCTTTGTTTGATAGCGCAATTAATGGATTGAATGGTATGCCAGCAATGGGATTATGTTCTGATTGCTCGCAAGATGAAATTAAGGAAACTGTGAAATACATGGTGGCTAATAGCCAATAGCAATTTCTGAGAAATTGAACAAAGCCGGTCTAATAACCGGCTTTTTTGTATCCGCAGAACAGGGTTGACTGCGAAAATTGTTCAAATTGACAGAAACAGGGTATGATTTATTGGTAATCATTCAATTATTGATTCTGAAGACTGGCAAACAGGTATGTTTATGAACAATCTATATGATCGGACGGTCGGCTCGCTAATTAACCTTTTTGGTAAACGAAATTCTCGAAATAATAAAACAGAAAGCCTAAAGATAGAAGACGGATATTTAGTTTTTGTCGGTGGCTCTAAATACCCGTCAATACCCTCAGACAATATAGAATCAGTATCTTACCAGCCGATAGACGGCGCTTGGCAAGAAATCAACATCAAACAAAAAGAGCAGCAAAGCTTTAATTTTTATTTTCAGGCCGAACCAGATACTTTGGTTTCAGCCGTGGATAAAATTCAGCACGATCTCAAACCTGCCCAGCCGATTTGCCAGTTTATCTTAGCTGCAAAACAGGGCTCATTATCAGGAAAAGACTAGTCACTAATGACTTTTATTAATCCCCGCCTTGAGATTGAGAGTCCCCATGAATGACCAACAAGAATTGCCAAGCCATAAAAAATTGACAGTGGTCTATAAAATGGAGCCGGGCTGTCTCGGTCCCAATGGTGTGGAGACTATTGAAGGTTATTGCCAGTTTGCACAAAAAGAAATAGCCAGTTTCAACGGCCAATTTGTTAAGTGGCTAATCCAGCCGCGTTTTGATAAGAGCTTGGCCGAGATTGAATATCAAATTGATGGAAAACGACTGTCATCGCAAATGGCTGCAAAATATTTGTCTGTTTTTGAATGTGATTTGGATGATTTTGAAGAACAATATAATAATAAGCTAATGGATTATATTGAAATATTTCTTGAGCGTTAAGAGAATCAGAGAGAATTTTTAGGCTTTTTGCAAACAAACCACTCGATTGCGGCCGTCATCCTTAGCATCATAAAGTGCCTTATCGGCCTTCTCGAGCAAGTCAGTAAAGGATTCTTCATCATTTTGTAAATGGGCAAGGCCAATGCTAATGGTGATTTTAATCCCCATCGGATTAAGCTTTTCAATGGTAGAGCGCAGTGATTCGGCATTGCTTCTAGCGTGCGACGGGCTGCAATGACTAAGTACCACCACAAACTCCTCCCCGCCAAATCTTGCGGCAATATCTTCATTGCGATAGCGTTTTTTTAGATTGTCAGCAACCGCTTTTAGCACTGCGTCGCCGGTGGTATGGCCGTAATTATCGTTAACTGATTTAAAATGATCGATATCGAGAATAAGTACGCTTAAAGGGTATTGATGCCGAATGGCCGCGGAAACTTTTTGTTTGGCTGCGTCTAATAGATAATGTCGGTTATACAGATCAGTCAGTTGGTCATAAAGCGCCATCTTTTCCAATTTATCATGTTGTTGTTTGATGGTGATATGGGTTCGCACTCGAGTGGCGACTATATTGGGACGGATAGGTTTAACAATGTAATCTACTGCGCCTAACTCAAACCCTTTCTCTTCATGCTCTTCGGTAATTTTTCCTGTGACAAATATGATTGGGATTGAGGCGGTATGGGGGTCATCTTTAAGGTGTTGGCAGACCTCATAACCATTCATACCTGGCATTTCGATATCTAACAAAATGAGATCCGGGATCGGCTCTTCAGCGACAATTTTTAGGCATTCCGCCCCGTTTTTCGCGGTTTTTAGCTGGTAATTCTCTTCTAAGCACGCCGCTAAAATGCCGAGGTTGGTTGCCGTATCATCAACAATTAGGACAACTGCTTGTTGTTCCATTGGTGAAACTCTCCTTTTGTTAAGTCCATTTTATTGAATTTAGCTTATTGCTAGATAACTCCTTTAGTGTAGTCGATGAAAATCAATTTACCAGTCCCCTATCGAAAGGGCGAACAACATATTGGGAGAGAGAAATAGGATATAAATAAAAAATCCTAAAAAAGGCTTGTTTTAGGTTAAAAAATACATACAAATGAAAAAAAAAAAGTATAATTCAGCTTCTTATTCAAGAATTTAACCTATGATTATAATAATTTACTAACGGTTTATAATTTTGTCTGTTCCAAGACCTATTTTAAAAGATTATTTCTTAATCAAAAACAAACCATACAACGTGGGAGTTTGGTGTGAAGCCAACTAATATTAAAGATCCTGAGTATTTTCATAAAGTTGTTGACTGTCAGTATGCCTGTCCGGCACACACGCCAGTACCTGAATACATCAGAATGATTGCCGCTGGGCGTTATGACGACGCTTACATGATCAATTGGGAATCAAATGTTTTTCCTGGAATTTTAGGTAGAGTCTGCGATCGACCTTGTGAGCCGGCGTGTCGGCGGGGTCGTGTCGAAGAAAAACCAGTGGCTATATGCCGCCTAAAAAGAGTAGCAGCCGATAACAAAGATGATATTAAAAATCGATTACCGAGGATTGCTGCTAAAAATGGTAAAAAAGTTGCGTTGATTGGAGCGGGTCCTGCCTCATTAACCGTTGCACGGGGATTAGCGCCACTTGGCTACCAAGTCGATCTATTTGATGAGCAGGAAGTGGGAGGCGGTTTTATGCGCAGCCAAATACCATCCTTTCGCTTGCCAGCTAAAGTATTACAAGAAGAAATTGGCTACATCTTAGATATGGGGGTGATGGCCCAATTTAAACATTATGTAGACAGCTTAAAAGGATTGCTCGAAAAAGACTATGACGCTATTTTCGTCGGTTCTGGGGCACCTAATGGTCGCGATCTTAAATTACAAGGTAGAGATGAAGGTGATGATTCCATACATTTAGGCATTAATTGGTTAGAAAGCGTTGCATTTGACCATACCAAATCAATTGGAAAAAACGTGATTGTTTTAGGTGGCGGTAACACTGCAATGGATTGTTGCCGAACCGCTCGCAGACTCGGCGGGGTCAATGTCAAGGTGGTGGTACGGAGCCCTAAAGCCGATATGAAGGCGTCACCCTGGGAAATTGAAGATGCGATGGGTGAAGACATTCCTATTTTTGAAAACCATACTCCGAAAGAATTTGTTATTAAAGACGGAAAGTTAGTCGGTATGCACTTTGATAAAGTGCGAGCAGAATATGATGAAAATGGCAAACGAAGTTTAATCTCTACTGGCGAAGATCTAGTATTTATGGAAGCCGATCAAGTGCTTATCGCCATTGGTCAAGACAATGCCTTTCCATGGATTGAAAGAGATGTTGGTATCGATTTTGGCAAATGGGATATGCCTGTGGTTGATAAAGAAACCTTTCAATCGAGCAATAAAAAAGTATTTTTTGGTGGCGATGCTGCGTTTGGGCCATCAAACATCATTACCGCGGTGGCACATGGTCATCAAGCAGCCATTTCGATTGATAAATTTTGTCAAGGCCAACCAGTTGATGAGCGGCTGGCGCCTGGAGTTAATTTGTTAAGCCAAAAAATGGGTTTTCACGAATGGACCTATGACAACCATATAGATCACGACAAACGTCATTTGGTTCCTCATGTTGATAAAGCCACCGCGCTCAAGAATTTAAAGATGGAAGTGGAAAAAGGTTTTGATCAAGACTTAGGGTTTGACGAAGCAATGCGGTGTTTAAATTGTGATGTACAGACCGTTTTTACCGATGATTTATGCATTGAGTGCGACGCTTGTACCGATGTTTGTCCTACCCAGTGTATTAATTTTTTGGACAACGGTGAAGAGTCCGATTTGCGAACTCGATTGAATGCACCGTCCAACGAGCAAGATCAAGACCTATATGTTTCTGGCAATTTAAAAACCGCTAGAATTATGATTAAAGATGAAAATGTATGCTTGCACTGTGGTTTATGTGCAGAACGATGCCCAACAGCAGCTTGGGATATGCAAAAATTTAGCTATTCAGTGACTAAGGCAGGATAAAAATGCGTCTTGAAGCAATTAACGAGTTCGTCATTCGCTTTGCGAATGTCAATGGCACCGGTTCCGCGAGTGCAAACAATATGTTCTCTAAAGCGGTTTTTCGCATGGGAGTCCCGGTTAGTCCAAAGAATATTTTTCCTTCCAATATTCAAGGTCTTCCTACTTGGTTTGAAGTCAGAGTCACCGAAAGGGGTTATTTAGGCAGCCGAGGCGATGTCGATTTTGTGGTAGCGATTAATGGCCAAACCCTAAAAAAGGATTACGATACTTTGGTTCCTGGCGGTTATTTTTTATATGACTCTACCAAGTCGCTTCCAAGAGATTTGCAGCGAGATGATGTCATCGAAATAGGCATTCCCTTAACCCAAATGTGTATTGATAACTACACTAATGCGCGGCAACGCCAGTTGTTCAAAAATATCATTTACGTTGGTTCATTAGCCTATCTGTTTGATATGGAATTTGAGGTTCTGACGAATATGGTTAAAGATCAGTTTGCCAAAAAAGAAAAATTGATCCCGCCCAATATACAAGCGCTAGAACTCGGCTACAACTACGCCAAAGAGCACTATCCCGATACGTGTGGATTGTCCGTTTCTAGGCGAGATAATGTTGGCGATGCGATTATGATCGACGGCAACGCCGCAACAGGATTAGGTGCAATATATGGCGGTGCTACTGTTTGTGGGTGGTATCCAATTACTCCTTCAACTTCGGTGGTTGAAGCTTTTGAAAAATACGCTCGAAAATACAGAATTGAAAAAGAGACCGGACAAAATAAATTTGCTCTTTTGCAGTCGGAAGATGAATTATCAGCCATAGGAATGGCAATTGGCGCTAACTGGATGGGGGCAAGAGCTTTTACCGCCACTTCAGGACCCGGCCTATCATTAATGAGCGAATTTTTGGGTTTGGCCTATTTTGCAGAAATTCCAGTGGTACTGGTGGATGTGCAAAGAAGCGGACCGAGTACTGGTATGCCCACTAGAACGCAACAATCCGATGTTATTTCAGCGGCTTATGCTTCTCACGGGGATACCAAACAGGTCTGTCTCATTCCTTGTGATCCGGCGGATTGTTTTGAAATGACCGCCAAAGCGTTCGATATAGCAGAACGTTTACAAACACCGGTTATTATCTTGTCTGACCTCGATCTGGGAATGAACGACGGTATGAGTCGACCTTTTGTTTGGGATGATAAGCGTGAATATGACCGCGGAAAGGTGCTTACCGCAGAAGACCTAGACAATTTAGAAGAGCGTTGGGGACGGTATAAAGATGTGGACGGCGATGGTATTGGTTATCGAACATACCCTGGCACCCATCCAACCAAGGGTTCGTATTTTACCCGTGGATCGTCGCATGATGATTATGCGGCCTATACCGAAGATAGCAGCGTGTATGAAGCCAATATGGAACGACTAGTTTTAAAATGGGAAACCGCCAAAGAAATTGCGCCGCATCCTCAAATAAAATACCGAGATAAAAAATCGAAAGTGGCTGCCATATTTTATGGGACCACCGCTCAAGCGAGTTACGAAGCATTGGACGGACTAGAAAAAGAAGGCGTTAAAATTAATACTTGCCGGATCAAATCTTTCCCATTTCATCCCGACATCGGCAAGTTTATCGAAGAACATGAGACGGTTTATGTGATTGAGCAAAATCGTGATGCCCAGATGAGAACCTTATTGATTAACGAATTTAATATTGGAACCAAACGTTTGCAATCAATTTTAAATATTGACGGTATGCCGATGCGCGCTCGTCGAATTAAACGAAAAATTGAACGTATGCTAAGCGGTGAGAGTGTCGGTCCTTTTACCACGGCTAATAGTAGTGCAGAAGGAGCAACATCATGAGTTATTTAAAGTCGACCTTCCGTCATCCCGAAGCGCCTACCAATGATTTGGGTTACACCGAGTCAGTTTATGAAGGAGCGCTTTCCACCCTTTGTGCAGGCTGTGGACATGATTCGGTAAGTAATTCGATAATAAAAGCTTGCTTTGAATCATCTTTAGAGCCACATAAAATCGCCAAAATGTCTGGTATTGGTTGTTCTTCCAAAACACCGGCCTATTTTTTGAAAAGCTCGCACGGATTTAACTCAGTGCATGGCCGAATGCCTTCGGTGACTACCGGTGCTAATTTGGCGAACCGCGAATTGACCTATATTGGAATTTCTGGCGACGGCGATACCGCTTCTATCGGTATGGGCCAATTTATGCATTTGGTTCGTCGTAATTTGAACATGGTCTACATTTGTATGAATAATGGTGTATATGGATTAACCAAAGGTCAAGATTCGGCCACAGCCGATGTCGGTAGCGCCAGTAAAAAAGGTGTGCCGAATATGTATGAGCCAATGGATTTATGTGAGCTGGCCATTTCTTTAGGTTCGGGTTATGTTGCGAGAAGTTTTTCTGGTGATAAAGATCAATTAGTACCGCTTATTCAGGGTGCGATTAAACACAATGGTTTTGCATTAATCGATTGTATTTCGCCTTGTGTCACTTTTAATAATACCGCCAAATCCACTAAAGGATATGAATGGGTGAGAGATCATCAAGAGGCGACCGGTACGGTGGATCTGGTGCCAAAGACCCAAGAAATCATTGTACAGCAACCGGATCAAATATTAGAAAGCATCAGCTTGCACGATGGTTCAATATTAAACCTCCGCCGCCAGCCAAATTCGCTGGACATTCAAAGCCGTGAGTCAGTATTAAAATCACTGGAAGATGCACGCCAAAAACAACAAGTATTAACCGGATTGTTATATCTAAACACTCACTCTCGAAATACCCACGAAATTATCAACAGTATCGAAAGACCGTTGAATAGTTTAGGCCAAGAGGAACTTTGCCCGGGTAGTGAAATATTAGAAACCATTAACCAATCTTTACGCTAAAAACTAAAGGCGCATCGATCAATTGATGCGCCGGTTAAGTTGCCGCTACCGAATAACATAACATCGTCTAGATTGTCGCTAGGGGCATTCATTGAAGAATCTACACCACTTAGAAACTAATATTTGTGTTAACGCGGCGACTGGGCGAATGGGCCAGCAAATTACCCATCAAATAATTGCCTCCGCCGATGCTGATTTATCTGCCGCATTTTGTCGTTCAGGTCATCCCTATTTTAATAAAACGGTTCGCGGCTCGAGCGACATTCAGTATAGCAACGATACCGAAACAGGGTTATCAACTAGCCAAGTAGTGATTGATTTTAGTCTACCAACAGTGTCGCTTGCATTGTTGGAAAAAGCGCTTGAAATGAAAACGCCGATGCTAAT
>Ga0316209_1000886_pt1 | contig 39790 bp, 45 predicted proteins | sample 6monopyrite_MG_FD_204945 | JGI IMG/M metagenome (GOLD analysis project Ga0316209, IMG submission 204945) | Microbial mat bacterial communities from mineral coupon in-situ incubated in ocean water Damariscotta River, Maine, United States -... | ecosystem: Environmental > Aquatic > Marine >...
ACTATAATTGCATCTAAAATCAAGAAAATACCGCAAAAAACAATGATAGAGACGCCAATTTATGCGGCGGGGCGCCTATTTGCTTTTTAAGATGTCCTGAAATCAAGCATGCAACAGCCCCAAAAGGGGAAAATGAGTAGAAACTAAAATTGGATACTTCTTGATAAGGGTTAACACCCCCAAGCTCCCAGCCTTTTTACAGTACCATTGTATACAGGTACAGACCCCTAATAAGGATACTCTGTATAAGGTTAAAAGTGTTAGTTAGCTGTTACTGCGCCTATTTATTTTGCTCTTTAAGCTAAATAAATAGGCGCAGTCATTCAAACGGCACTTGTGCTCAAAATAATGAAAAGGCCGCCATATTGGTGGCTTTTTCTATGAATTAACAAAGGCATCGCATAACGTACCATTTTCAGGGTCTAGCGGAATAAAGGTAAGGGTGACTTGGCCATAGACGTTACCCGCTTCGTCCTCGGCAATAAAATCACTTAAACTAAGCTGTCCTCTTCTCATGAAATCTTCATGTAATTTTATATGTACTTCACCTTCAACAACTGGAAATATCATATACATATTATGATTATAGGGATAACGCATACGAACACGCGTCACCGCAGGATTTGAATGTTCAAATCGCGCCATAATAGGATAGCATGGTCGCACTTTTTCACTACGAGAATGGGGGTGGTCATTCAAGTAAACTATAAAAACGTCCGAATCGGCAACAGATGGAGATGACATGGAAAATACACATAAAGTGAGCAGAACTAATATTTTTATTTTTAATTTCATAAATTCTATATTACCTCCAGCAATCATTATTACTATATATCAATACCTTAAATAAAAAGCAAAAATCCATATTTCAATATCCCTATATATTGTGTATTATTCTTAGCCTGCACACTAAATGTTGTGTTCATATCTTATCTAAAATATATCCATTAAATTCAAAAAAAGACTCGGAAAATATTATTAACTCACTAAAATGCACCAAAGAAAACTTTAAGGAGTACAAACCATGGGAAAACCACAAGCCATCACAGATGACGTAACAAATTCAGATTCTCCACTTTTGCAGGAGCGTCACATATATAAACCATTCCTGTACCCTTGGTGCTTCGAAGCATGGCAAACACAACAGCGGGTTCACTGGATTCCCGAAGAAGTTCCCTTGGCCGAAGATGTGCGTGATTGGCGCAAAAAATTAACCGAAGCAGAAAAGAATCTTCTAACCCAGATTTTTCGTTTCTTTACTCAGGCCGACGTAGAAGTCAATAATTGCTATATGAAGCATTACTCACAGGTCTTCGGCCCTGTAGAAGTTCAAATGATGCTATCGGCTTTTTCAAATATTGAAACAGTTCATATCGCTGCTTATTCATATCTGCTTGATACTATTGGCATGCCTGAAACCGAATATTCTGCCTTCCTTGAATATAAGGAAATGAAGGATAAATTTGATATTCTTCAAGATGCATCAATGAGTACACGCCGAGATATTGCCAAAACTATGGCTATGTTTGGAGGATTTACCGAAGGCGTTGCCCTATTTGCCTCTTTTGCAATTTTAATGAATTTTCCGCGCTTTAATAAAATGAAAGGTATGGGGCAAATAATAACTTGGTCTGTACGCGATGAAACATTGCACTGCCTGTCTATGATGCGTTTATTTGGTGAATTTATTAAGGAAAATCCAGACATTTGGGACGATGAATTACGCGCGGAGATTCTAGAATGCTGTAAGGAGAATGTTCATCACGAGGACGCATTTATCGATTTATGCTTTGAAATGGGCGAAATCGAAGGCATGAAGCCAGAAGATGTTAAGCAATATATCCGCTATATCAGTGATCGTCGTTTACAACAGCTTGGTATGGAGCCATATTATAATGTAACCCAAAACCCATTGCCGTGGATGGACGAAATGCTTAACGGCGCTGAACATGCCAATTTCTTTGAAAATAGAGCAACAGAATATGCCAGAGCCGCAACAGAAGGAACATGGGAAGATGCCTTTTCTGAAGATGCTTTTACAGGAAATTATGGCAAGAAAATCGGCGGCATAGAGGTTATACCTCCTGAAGATGAAGAAGATGCCGCAGCCTAATAAGCATAAACCAACTATTTCAAAGCCTCCCTATATTTAAATTAGGGGGGCTTTATGTTTATCAAATATCAAAATTGTATTTTTCTATACAATTCCCTACATATATGATATACGTAAAATAAAAATAAATAATATTGGGGAGTAAATATAAAATGAATGTTATTGATAACTTAGTTAGTGCTTACAATAAAGCCTCTCATAATTTTTCTACCCCAGAAGAGTCCACCCTTTTTGAAAAATTTGCTCAAGACATTGACCGAATGAGTAACGGGACTACCAATGTAAATTTTGAATCTCAAGGAAGAACAGTGATCACCTATGGTAATTTAGGATCATACCAAGACAATCATGGTACCTATGGATCAGATGATGCTGAAACGACTTTAAATGTTGCCATACTTCGCAATAGTGATGAAGCCGCGATAAGACTAGGTTCACCAAACCAACCACTAACTGAAGAATCTCTTCGTCCGTACGTTGTCACTGCGCTTATGGAATCAGGTTACAGTGATATTGCTACGTCTAAAGGATTTTTGTTAAATAACATTACCGGATACAAAGATTTATCTGGGGTTGATAAAATGAGTCTAAAAAACGCTGATGTTCGTGTGCAGGGTATAGAGCAATGGAGAGATACTGCTCAAAAGTTAGTGGAAGGAAAACTAGATGGAGTTTCAGGGATCGAACTTTTGGAACAAAACCCTGAAGGTTTAATAGATCCTCAATCAATAAAAGGAACATACAGTGTAAAAGGTGGATATGAAGAAATTAAATCTCTTTACGATGTCCGTGATCCTTCAAATGCAGGATTAGGCTATGAGTCTATGATTGAATACGCTCAAGATAAGATAATAGCAGAGGAATATAATGAGCTTATAGAAGATATGATTAAATCTAAAGAATATGAAAATATGAGTTCAGATGAAATTATACAAAATACTTTTAATCTTCATCAACAAGCCGTAGCTGATGTAAGTAATAATAATTTGGCCTATAAGGCATATAAAGAATTGGGGGCACAAATAGACAATCTGAGTATTGAAGATAGTGCTGTAGAAGAAGGATTAAAACAAGCGGCAAAACTATATTATGATGAACATCCTGAACAACAGCCACAGGATCAATCTCAAGTGTTATCAACAGATGAAGTTGCATTTACAAACAAAATGTAAATTATAGAATTTGAAGTCTGCCAGATAGTTTACATAAGTAGCAATTAAGTTTTAATTTCTACTTACACAATCTTCATGATAGACCCTTCTTAATAGACGTAGTCCACTTTATTTATACATCGCGTGTTGCTGTAACTTTAAATCCCGCATCTTGCAAAGTGCTAATTAACTCCTGAACATGCTGTTTATCACGAGCTTCTACTACTACCTCAAGCTCTGCACGCTTTAATGATACGGTTTGCATCATGCGCTGATGGATTACCTCAATCACATTAGCTCCCGACTCACCGATAATACGGGAAATATCAGATAATTGCCCCGGCGTGTCATCAATCTCAAAAATAAGACGGGTAATACGCCCATCACGTACAAGTCCGCGCAATATCAAAGTAGAAAGCGTACGGGAATCAATATTCCCTCCGCATAAAACCATTCCGACTTTCTTGCCTTTCAGATTATCAACGTTATTTTTTATTACAGCAAGAGCCGCCCCCGCCGCTCCTTCAGCAACTAGTTTTTCATCACTAAGAAGATCAAAAATTGCCTCCTCAATTTCACGTTCACTTACCGCATATATATCATCAACTAGACGATCAATAATTTCAAAATCCTTTTTTGATGGGGCTTTAACAGCAATCCCTTCGGCAAGAGTTGCTTCGCCGCCAACGAACTCTCTACCTTCGCTCATAGCTAAAACAGCATCAAAATTTTCTGCTTGCGCTCCAATTACTTTTATATCGGGGTTTATCCCTTTTACAGCCGTAGCGACGCCAGCTATAAGACCGCCACCGCCGATTGGAACGACAACGACATCAAGGTCAGGTTGCTGCTCCATCATTTCAAGTCCCAGCGTCCCTTGACCTGCAACAACAGCATCATCATCAAAAGGGTGAATAAAGGTTAAATCCTGCTCTTCCGCCATACGCATGGTTTCACCAACAGACTCATCAAATGCATTACCATAAAGAACTACTTTTGCGCCAAAATCTTCGGTGCGTTTTACCTTATTAAAAGGTGTGCCATTAGGCATAACAATTACAGAGGGAATGCCTAAGCGAGTTGCATTATATGCCACCCCTTGCGCGTGATTACCTGCGCTACAAGCTATAACTCCTTTTTTACGTTGCTCTTCACTCAAATTAAGTAATTTGTTGAGAGCTCCGCGCGCCTTAAAAGCACTAGTATGTTGAAGGTTTTCCAGTTTTAAATATAAATCAATTCCCAAATGCAAAGATAAGCGCGTAGCTTTTATAGTTGGCGTATAAATAACACTATCTTTTATATGTTCACGTGCTTCTAATATACTCTCAAATGTAACGCCCATAATATTTGCCCCTTGGGTTTAGTAAGGCTGGTACGCTACATATATTTAAGTGAAAATGCAATATTAAGAGGTAATTTTGGCGAAAGCTAAATCCCGCTATATTGTATACGCTGATCTTCTGGAATCCAAAAACTCTGTTTAGCCATAGGACGAGGCATAGTCATATCGCATCTTTTATACGTAGCCTCCATAGCTTTGGTTTTATCGGAATGAAAAAAATCACTAACCCTATCAATATCCTTTGAAAATTTCTTTGCGTCTTTGTCGGTAACTACGTCCTTAGAATTAGCAACAAGCTTATCATAATCTTTGATCTTTTTTCTAGCTATCGCATTATGGCCTTTTATTGCTCTGAGATCACTATTGCTGCACTCTGCCCCAGTATTCTGTTTACTGTCATCGGCCATGGCTGAAACAGAAATAGATACAAACACAAACATTATAAATAAAAATTTACTAACAAATTGTGGTGTCATAACAATATAAAAATCCTTTGATTAGATTACCCCATAATCATACTGCACTTTTCCTTATTTTGCAAAATACTGCACAACAAATTTTCTATATTTCATAATTAAAATAGGTTCTACACTCATAATTTGCTATTATGCATACGTGGTTATCTTACGTTTTTATTTATACATATCTAATATTTCACAGTTTCTGTGGCTTAGTAAGATACACTCAAAAACCAACCTCACTACTTTCAAGTCCATCTCATACCCACCTTATCAGGAGGAGCATCAATCATGGCCAAAAAGTCCCGTAAATCACGTAATCAACAAAATAACCATAAAGAAAATATAATACACCCATCATCATTTAAATCAGATGGCTGGCACCCGCTAGACAATGAAATTGATGGTCGTCGTGATCAAAAATATGTCAAAAACATAAAACCGCGCTCTAAAGGGCAGGAAATTTTAATGCAATCTATTGAGGATTATAGCTTAACTATGGCTATAGGGCCTGCCGGAACAGGTAAAACTTATTTAGCCATAGCCTCCGCGGTTCAAGCATTAGAAAAAGGCGAAGTCGAGCGCATTATACTATCACGCCCCGCAATGGAAGCTGGCGAGTCTCTGGGTTTCCTACCTGGTGACATGCAAGAGAAAATGGCTCCTTATTTACGCCCCTTATATGATTCACTCGGTGATAGACTTGGTGGCAAAAAAGTGCGGCAATTACTTGAAGATGGAACTATAGAAATTGCCCCCATTGGATTTATGCGCGGACGTACATTAAATAATTCCTTCGTAGTAATTGATGAAGCACAAAACTGCACCTATGTACAATTAAAGATGATCCTATCGCGTCTAGGCTGGCATTCAACAATGGTGGTAACGGGCGATCCCGACCAATCAGATTTGCTTGAGGGTATATCTGGTCTTTCACAAATAAGTGAACGCCTAGAATCACTAAGCAACGTTGCAATTTGCCGTCTAGGAAAAACAGATATAGTGCGCCACCCCCTCGTCGCAGAAATGCTGAATGTTCTATAACGCTATATAATACTTTATAAACAGAAAGTTACCTGTTACCATCATATATGTGTGGTGCATTATAGAGATTTGCTCTCTATTGCTTTTTATCAGTGTAAAAGGAAATAATCATGGTTAGCACGAAATTTTTAGGCATCGGAACTTTGATGTTATTCATTGGGCTGTCGGCTATCGCCGCCTATATGTTTAAAATTGTTCCAAATGGTAATATTTATACTATAGGGGCAGGAATGAGCGCCGTTGGCATTATTCTTATGGGTATCGGGGGGGTATCTTTGGCTGGTAAAGCATTTATACCTCAAAGCGGTATACATAACGCAGACAGCGCGGCTTTTTCCATTGGTTTGATTCGCTGTATGCTCGCTATATCTATAGCAGATGATTACCTTGATGATGATGAGGTTAAGCAAATAGCAAAAATATATAAGCACCTTACGGAATCCGAAATTAGCGAAGAAATGATCCGTGACACAGCCGCAGAAATGCAACAATACGGTATTGATATAGAGCAAGAGTTAAAAAATGTTGCTCCGTCGCTTGATAATCCCCTTAAAGAAAAACTTATTAACGCATCACTCTTTATCCTAACGGCTGATGGTGATATGGACGAGGACGAGTTTATTATGCTTGATGATATACGCCTTGGAATTGGCATGTCATTGAAACAGCTTGACCGCATACAAAAAGACTTCATGAAAAATCAAAAAGTCGAAGTCTTAAACGAAAATCAAGACGATAACCCACAAACCGAGGCTACATAAATAGCAGCCTTATTCAAATAAAGAGAGATACTCATTAAGCCCCTCTTTTGCCAAATCGTCTTTATGGACGAAGCGCAATGAAGCCGAGTTAATGCAATATCTAAGCCCGCCTTTATCCTTTGGCCCATCTTTAAAAACATGCCCAAGATGAGAATTAGCACCTAAAGAGCGAACCTCCGTGCGCGGTATAAACATTTTGAAATCAGTCTTTTCAACTACGTTTTTATCATTTATCGGCTTGGTAAAGCTTGGCCAGCCAGTGCCAGATTTGAATTTATCAGTAGAAGAAAATAACGGCTCTCCCGAAACAACATCGACGTAAATACCCGGCTCTTTATTGTCCCAATATTCATTTTGAAATGGCGGTTCAGTGCTATCACGCTGCGTAACGGCATATTGCAGCTCGGTAAGTTGTTTTAGTTTCTGCGCTTTTTCTGACATAGCTCCGCTTTCCTCATTATCTGCTCTTGTCGGGTAATAAGCGGCAGCAGCAACAAGCAAAACTGAAGCTGCCGTAACAATCATAGCTGCTCTACTAAATTTCATTTCTGCTCCCTTACATAAAGATGGTATAGGGTTTTATTCGTAAAAATTAAGATTTTGTTACAAACAGAGCTATAAAAGGGCCATTACTTTGCCGCCAAGCGCACGTTACTATCACGCCAGCGACGGATATTACCTGTGGCTTCTAGCTTACCATCATCAAGCAGAGCATAAATGCTCTCCGCGACATTTTGCGCATTTAAGGCTTCCTTATCAAAGGCAGGATCATCAAAGACTTTTGAAATTACAAGAGCGGTCTTTTGCCAGTCTTTACTGACCGCGGAAAGGATTAGCGTGTCTATATTATTGCTGTCTGTCATATTTTTCTATCCGCTTTTTATGCTTCCTGTTAAAAACTATTTATTTTTTTGCTAAAGCATTAACATATTCATATTTATTATATAAATCAGGATATTTATCTTTAAATGAATCTAAAATGAGTTTCTCGCTATCTCTTACAGATAATCCCAAATATAATGTATTTTGCATCTGTTGAAATCTGCCGCTCAAAACAACATTCCCAATGTAATTAGCCTTATTTCTTTCAATTTTAAATTTATACGCATTATTCTTTTTAATTTTAAGTTGCCCAACATTTCCAAAGTAATATTCACCCTCTTTAACTTTAAGAATCTTTAAATATGGCTCTTTACATACAACAATTCCACCCCCTTCGGTAGGACCTAAAAATGAATTTTGCTTTTGATCTATTCTATAAAAAGCTGCGCTTATAATTGGAATATTTGAATTTTGACAAATAACTTTAGTCAACAACACTCCCTCTTCTGCCTTCAACTCAGTATCATAAGTAATATTTGGTGTTGCACATGCTGACAGCACAGAAATACTAAAAAGTAATAAATATTTTTTCATCTAAGCCGCCTCTTCCTCAGCAGTAGGTTCAGGGTTGGCCGCGACGTAATCCCTTACATCTTGCGTGATTTTCATAGAGCAGAATTTAGGCCCGCACATGGAACAAAAGCTCGCATGTTTTGCGCCTTCCGCCGGCAAGGTCTCATCATGCATGGAGCGCGCGGTATCAGGGTCTAAGCCCAAATTAAACTGATCTTCCCAACGAAATTCAAACCGAGCCTTGGACAGAGCATCATCGCGATATTGCGCGCCCGGATGCCCCTTCGCCAGATCCGCGGCGTGGGCGGCAATCTTATAGGTAATAACGCCCGTTTTTACATCATCACGGTTAGGCAAGCCAAGATGCTCCTTCGGGGTAACATAGCAAAGCATAGCACACCCAAACCAGCCAATCATCGCTGCGCCAATGCCCGACGTAATATGATCATATCCGGGGGCAATATCGGTTGTAAGCGGCCCTAGCGTATAAAATGGAGCTTCGTGACATTCCTCTAGCTGCTTATCCATATTCTCTTTAATTAGGTGCATCGGCACATGGCCGGGTCCTTCAATCATTACTTGCACGTCATGTTTCCATGCGATTTTAGTAAGCTCACCCAGCGTTTCAAGCTCTGCAAATTGCGCCGCATCATTAGCATCGGCAATAGAGCCGGGTCGCAAACCATCACCAAGAGAGAAACTAACATCATAGGCTTTCATGATCTCACATATTTCCTCAAAATGAGTATAGAGGAAACTCTCACGACCATGACTCATCATCCATTTCGCCATGATAGAGCCACCGCGCGATACAATACCAGTAACGCGATCGTTGGTAAGGCGAATATAAGGCAAGCGTACGCCCGCATGAATGGTGAAATAATCAACGCCCTGTTCGGCTTGCTCAATCAAAGTGTCGCGGAATACTTCCCAGCTTAAATCCTCGGCCACGCCATTTACTTTCTCAAGCGCTTGATAAATCGGCACAGTTCCAATAGGAACAGGAGAATTGCGAATTAGCCATTCACGCGTATCGTGAATATCCTTACCCGTTGATAAATCCATCACCGTATCTCCGCCCCAGCGAATCGACCAAACCATTTTATCGACTTCCTCACCAATGGAGCTTGTCACCGCCGAATTACCGATATTGGCGTTAATCTTCACAAGGAAGTTACGCCCGATAATCATCGGCTCTAATTCTGTATGATTGATATTTGCAGGGATAATTGCTCTACCTTCTGCAATTTCTTTTCGGACAAACTCCCCCGTGATGAGATCAGGTAAATTCGCACCAAAGCCTTTCTCTGTACCAAATCCGCTATCACCGCGCTTAGAATAGCTATGAGCCTCTTCCGCATATATTTCTTCACGGCGTTGATTTTCTCGAATTGCGATATATTCCATCTCTGGCGTGATGATGCCTTTACGTGCATAGTGCATTTGAGTAACATTCGCGCCCGCCTTGGCTTTTAACGGCTTTTCAGGGCTGGCAGGGAATTTCTCATGCGTAATTTTACGGTTCTTTAATTGTGCTTCATTTTTATAACCATTGTCGATTGGCTTAACACTGCGCCCTTCAACATATTCAACATCACCGCGATCCGTTACCCATTTAAGGCGGGTTTTCGGTATTCCGCGCATAATATCAAGCTCTTGATTTTCATCAGTATAAGGGCCAGAAGTATCATAAACGGTAAGGCTCTCACCATTGGTTAAGCTAATCTCTCGCATCGGTACTTTGAGGTCACTAATATATACCTTTTTAGATGCAGGCAGGCTTCCGCGAGTTACATGGGTGGTCGATGGGCAAACACCCATATTAGGCTGATCTTTAGATGTCATTGGAACTTCCTTACATATAATAAGTATCTTTATTCATCTCACGAACTTCGAGAGTAACAGAACAATTTTTTAATATATTCTTAACCGAATTATTCAATACGCCATATAGAGCAGAGCCGTACTTTTTCTTGATCTCGACATCACGCCCTTCTAATAATAACAACGTCGTATGCAACATGTGATCATTAGAACAACAATCACCAACAGCGACATAATTACAAGCTATGGCTCTGGTTTTAATTCTACTCTTATCTATACCTTGATCTGATAAAACATTATGAAGCTCGGAAACAAGATCAGATATTTCAATAATCTCACCAAGGTTCTTAGAATATTCAACTATTATGTGTGGCATTTTATGCTTCCTTTCCCTACGTTGATCTTAATCAACAGGTTCTAAGGGTCTTCTCTCAGCATGATCATGGCCATGCACCCCTAAGGTTTCTAATATAGAAACAACCTTGCCCTAATAAAGGGAATTGTCAAGTGATGATAAAAGATTTATAACCGCTTTCACGACCTAATATTATATACAAACACAAGGAATAAATAAATCATGAGAAATCGTTTTGTCAGATGGGTTTTTTTCTTACTAATTGGCGTTGGAATCGGCGCAACGATTGGTTATTTCGATGCGCAACGTGAGATGAAAAGCGGCGTTATAAAAGCTTCTCCTGATGATGCCTTAAAAAGAAAGCCCAGCCGTAAAAAGCCTAAAGATTTCACTACTATGGCTAAAGATTTTGGCGGTGAATTTACCTTGGTGAACCAAGACGGCAAAACAGTAACTAAAGATAATTTCTCTGATAGCTATAAACTTATATTTTTTGGCTTTGCCTACTGCCCTGAGGTCTGTCCGACAGAACTCATGAAAATGACTTTGATATTAGGGGATTTAAAAGAAGATATCTCCACTAAGATCACACCAATGTTCATCTCCATTGACCCAGAGCGCGACACGCCCGAGCATCTCAAACAATATGTCCAGCAGTTTAACCCAGATATGGTTGGTCTAACTGGAACAAAAGAACAGATAGAAGCCGTTAAAAATTCATTCCGCGTTTATGCTTCTAAAGTTGAGAATGAAGATATGGAAGGATATATGATGGATCATTCATCTTTTATGTATCTAATGGATAAGGACAATAAGTTGGTTGCTATGTACTCTGCTACAGATACAGCAGAAGATATTGCCGATGATATATATGCCCGTGGTTTATAATTTAGATTTTAATCTTCAAGCAATGCAGCAAGCTTTAAAGCATTACCCATAGAGCCTTTTACTTTAAGCTTACCCATCATAAAAGCCATAGTTGGGTCTTGAGTTCCATCTACAAGTGAGCGCATTGTGTCTAAACTGCATATAAAGGTCGTATCGGCCTCTATATTATCCTCTATAATAACTGCTGGGTTTTGTTTTCCATCAACAACGATAAATCCGTCATCTCCAAAATCAAACTTGAAGCTTACACCAAGGGCTGGCGCGAATTTTAACTTCTCTTTGATCTTATTTTTTAAGTTTTCTACAGACATAAATACTACTATACATATTTTTTCCCCAAAAATAAGTCATAAAAAAACGGTATTTTCTTTTTACCTCTTCTAAAAGCTGCGAAGATATGTTCATAAAAACGAATCACTTGGCACAGCTCGTGTCACATTTATAAAAATCAAGGTTTTCTCAAGATGTCGCACAATAAGTTCGTAACATCAACATTAGTTGCATTTTTGCTAGGGACAAGCATGTTACCTAGCATAGCGAATGCGGGTGAGCCTGAGCTTTACTTCTATCCTAAAAGCAAGTGGGTAGTAAGCCGCATCAATTCCGAGGCCGAGCAGCATGGTATTTGCAAAGTAAGTAATAGGCTTAATAATGGCTATGTTCTTGAAATGTCAGGAAGTGAGCAAGGTATAAGCAATATAAATATTGACTTTCGTCAAAATGCTTTTCAGAAAAATCTTAAATACGAAGTTCAATATACAATACCTGGAATTTCCAAAGCCATCATTCCTTCTCGGGCTACGAAACAAAGCCTGATTGCTAGTGACCTATCTGGAAAACAAGAATTTGCAAAAAATTTGGCTTCTGCTGGTGTTCTAGATGTTCAAATACGCGATAATAATTTTCGCATATACCTCACGGGGCTAAAAGCATCAATGCCGCAATTTAATGATTGCGTATCTCCTATGGAGTTTATGGCACAAGATGAAATACAGTCACCTGCAAGTAAGAATGCTCTTGTAGAAGATACAATGGAAATAGTGCCAGAGCCTAAACTAGCCGCTATTGAAGAAAATTTAGCTCCTCCACCTCCTATGCCTATAGAAACAATTTCTACTAATCCTGTAATTACAGAAGAAAGCGTTGCGGACGAAAATATAGTCACTGATCCTAGGAAATTACGCCCTAAACCTTCTAATAGACCACGCTATACAGAGCTAATGGCTGAGAAGCTGAAACAGGAAAATAAAAAATACCAACCTGTGCAAGATAAAACCTCTGGCGCAAAACCTAAAGATCACCTACAAAAATCCGTAGAAACTACAGATGAAAGCATGGTAATTCCAGAACCACCAATACGGGAAGTAAAGACATCTTCTGCGGCTATAGAAAGCCAGCCTAAGGTTACTAATGTTAAATCGCCAAAACCCGTTTATAACATTACAAGAAACGAAGAGCCCATAGTTGTTGATTTAACAAAAGACGCGGTGACAAAGGTTTCTAATATTGAGCCAGCAGCTGGACAAATGCAGAATTCTGTAATTAACGAAGATTTTGTTGCTATGCGAAACAAGATCTCAGATATGGAAAAAGAGCTAATAGCGTTACGTGAAAACAATAAAATACTTGATGAAGAGCTTAAAATTGCACTGCAAGACTCAGAGAAAGAAAGAATATCGGTTTCATCTGAAAATTGGAATTTAGAGCGCGCAACAATGAAATTCAATGAAGCCGAGCGCCAAATTATGCGCCTAGGAAGACAGCTTCAGACACAGCGCGCAGTCTGCGAAAACGAAAAATCAGACCTTGAAAATATGCTGTTTGATCCAAAATTAACAGATCAAAATCAGCTTGCAAAATTATCTTCGCTAGAAAAAGAATTAGATGACTCAAAATCTGAGCTTTATCGCCAAAAACGCCAATATGAAGAACGAATAAAATTATTAGAACAACAACTAAAAACTCCGTAAGAGCTTTTAGTTTAAGGATTACTGAGTTACTGCGTTTCTTTGATTATTGATTTCTTGAGTTTACTGAGTAAAATTTCACTGCGTAAAAACTAGAGTAAAACTGAGTAAATACTAGAGTATACTTACCTACTTTTACTGCGTAATAAAGGCCGGATCCCACCCCGGCCTTTTTTTTATTTTTAGTGAAGAACATAAAAATTCATAAACCTAAAAAGCGGCCTTATCCATTTGCATAAGCGGTTTTGCACCCGCCATTACCATTTTAAATCGGGCGTCGCCTTCGGGAAGCATGCGCGTCATAAAAAACTCAGCGGTTTGGATTTTGGATTCATAAAATGCCTTGTCACCTTCACCGCTGTCCAATTTTTCTTTAGCGACCAGCACCATTTTACACCACATATATGCCATAGCCACCAAGGCAAATTGGCGGAGGTAATCTACGCTTGCCGCGCCTGCTTCATCAGGGTTTTTCAAACCTTTTTGCGCGATTAGAGCTGTTGCTTGCTGTAACTTCATAAAGGATTTAGCAAGCGGGAATATAAATTCCTGCATATCCGTATTTGCTTGATGCTCGTTAATAAAATCCTGCACTGGCTGGAAGAAACGGCGGAGCAACCTTCCGAAATTTTGTGGCATTTTACGACCCACAAGATCAAGTGCTTGAATACCGTTCGTGCCTTCATAAATTTGTGCAATCCTTGCATCACGCGCATATTGTTCCATTCCCCATTCGGCGATATAACCATGACCGCCATAAATTTGCATCATCATATTAGCAACTTCATAGCCCATATCGGTTTGATATGCTTTTAAGATAGGCGTCATCAAGGCCACAAGATCGTCGGCTTCTTGACGCACTTTTTCGTCTTCATGCTTGTGGAATATATCCAAATTCATACCCGCCCAATAAGATAGCGCGCGCGAACCCTCGGTAAAGGACTTACCAATAAGCAACATTCTGCGTACATCGGGGTGAACAATGATAGGGTCTGCTGGTTTATCTGGCTCTTTTACTCCTGAAACGCTGCGCATTTGCAAACGCTCTTTTGCATAAGCAACGCCATTTTGATAAGCAACCTCGGCAATGCCAAGCCCCTGCATCGCCACACCAAGGCGCGCCGCATTCATCATGGTAAACATAGCCCTTAAGCCCTTATTAGGAGCGCCCACAAGCCAGCCTTTAGCCTCATCAAAGTTAAGCAAAGCCGTTGAATTGGCATGAATACCCATTTTATGCTCTATAGAGCCGCAAGCTACGCCGTTGCGCTCTCCTGCGCTTCCATCATCATTGGGCAAAAATTTAGGTACAACAAATAAGGATATTCCCTTCACCCCCTCAGGAGCATTAGGCAATCTAGCCAATACAAGATGGACAATATTTTCGGTTAAATCATGCTCGCCCGCAGAGATAAAAATCTTTGTTCCTGTAATGTTATATGACCCATCATCAATATTATCGGCTTTGGTTTTAATCAGACCCAGATCAGTACCGCAATGTGGCTCTGTCAGACACATCGTCCCCGACCATATTCCCTCAATCAATTTTGGCAGATATATATCCTTTAGCTCATCAGTTCCGAATTGGTGGAGAGCCTCATAACAACCTTGTGATAGACCAGGATACATACCAAAGGAGAAATTCGCCGAGCATATCATCTCTTGCATTGCCGTTGAAATAGTAACAGGCATTCCCATTCCGCCATATTCAGGATCAGCCGCAAGACCGCACCACCCACCTTCGGAAAATGTATCATAGGCTTCTTTAAAGCCTTTGGGCGTATAAACATTGCCGTCATCAAAACGGCAGCCTTCCTGATCACCGCTCAAGTTTATTGGGAATAGAACCTGCTCACATATCTTTGCACCTTCTTCAAGGATTTGATCGCCAAGCTCCCCTGAAAAATCCTCATACCCGCGAAGCTCTGATAAGCTATCAGCCTTCAAAACATCATGAAGTACAAAACGAATATCATCTAGTGGAGCTTTATAAACAGGCATTATTTCTTCCCTTCACATTCAATATAAACACTCTGGTTGTCAGATATAAAACGCAGCCATTTAGTATATGCCAAATAAAATGCGTTCCAACCTTTATATTATCACACACCGCCATATCAATCGAACGGAATGTAAGGGAAATTGCAAAAACCGTACCTGCTAGCAAAAGCATATAAGGTTCTTTTTGCTTTGTTTTCAAGTGCCATACCCCAAATCCTAGCAAGAATAAAATAGATGGGGCGTAGCTCAATGATCCATTGAGAATATAAGCAGGAGCCATCTCTGATAAAACAGTAAGTACCATAAATAATATAAACAAAGCAGCCGTCTTTACGGCATTTAACCTAATGATATATAGAGAATAAAACCAAATAAACGCTATTTGATAAAATAGAATCGGCAACACATCACTAAGCTGCATGGCTTTGGTGGCAAAAGTATGAAATAGAGTGCTACCCACTCCAATGGCGCAAAGCAGCATGACTAAAGTCACGCTTCTTATATCAAGTGCATTCTTACGCTTTGCCAGAATATAAGCAAATATTGCTGCAATAATAAAAGCCGCGTTAGTAAGCGCATTTAACGGCTCTGCCCATAGACCATATCCCAAACGCTCACAATATATATCTATGTAATCATTCATCAATTTCTTAGAGGCTTACCAACAGATAGCATATGTTCAATCCGATCAAGAGTACCTTCTTGGTGCAAGAGCTTCATGAACTCGTCTAACTCTAATTTTAGCAAATCATCTTCTGATAATGTGTCGGTGTAATCTGCGCTCCCCCCGCTTAGAACCGTAGCCAAGTGATCTGATACAACGACATCATAGGACGTGGCCTTACCTGACTTACGAAGATCGGCTACCGCCAAATCAAGAGCGAGTTTAACCCCTGCGCCGCCAAGCCTTATATCTTCGCGCTTTTCAGGGGGGGCATAGCCATCAACCATGTCTAATGCTCGTTGTTTTGCATCATAAAGTAAGCGATCACGATTCATCGTTACCCCATCACTTTCACGGAAATAACCAATATCTATTGCTTCAAAAGCTGATTTAGAAACAGTGGCAACGCCAATAGTTTCAAATGCTTTGCGGGGTGCGCCCACAGGGGTTGTATCAGGTGAAAACCAAATATTGTCTTTCCTAATTTCACCCATATCCTTAGAGAATTTTGCACGTTCACGCTCTTGAAAACGCAAAAGCAATTCTTTACAGCCACCCCACGCAGGAATAACCCCAACCCCAACTTCAACCAAGCCAGTATAAGTTTCCGCATGTGCCTGCACCGCATCAGAAGATAATAAGATCTCACAGCCCCCCCCCAGAGCCATGCCGCTTGGCGCACTTACAACTGGAAACGGTGCGAATTTAAGCCCCATATAGACTTGCTGGCCGCGCGCAATAAATCCTTCCACCTGTGGCCACATAGCAATATTGATTAAAAACAAAGCTAAGCCAAGATTAGCTCCCGCAGAAAAATGTGAACCCTCATTATAAATTACAAGAGCCTCATACTCATCTGATTTGGATATAAGTCTATTAACCTCCTCCAAAAGATTAAATATATCCTCATCAAAAGTATTCATCTTAGAGGTTTTCTCAAAACACAAAACCCCATCACCAATATCCCAAACACTTGCCGAGGCATTTTTCAATATCGGCTCGCTTACGAGTTTTATATCACGGAGTAGCAACACGCCATCAGGCCGCACAACATCATGATATTGCCCGTCAGTACCAAAATATTGACGTTTTCCACCCTCTATACGATAGAAAGTGGCATTAGCCTCAGCGACTTGATCAAGAATTTCAGGAACACCAATATCGTCATCTAGAAGCTTATCAGCAAACCATTTAGCCCCAAGAGCGTCAATCATCTCAAAAGGGCCAAATTTCCAGTTATAGCCAAGCTTCATGGCTTCATCTATGTCATAGACACTATCAGCAATTTCACCCACTAATTCGGCCGCATAAAACAAGGTCTGCTTCAGAACTTCCCACGCATATTTGCCGCCCGCATCGTCGCTGGTTACTACGGCTTTCAACCCTTTGCGCCCTGCATCAATGCTCGGTAATTTTGGCTTATCCGCTTTGGCGTACATTGCTTCTTCGAATTTATCGGGGTTTATTGCTAAAGCTTGCTTTTCCTTAGTTCCCTTAGGCGCATCGGGGTTGAGCCTATAAAACCCGCCCTTACCTTTGCGCCCTGTATAGCCCTCTTCAATCATTTTATGCACAAAAGGATAATCAACATAAATCTTCCTATATTCATCGTCCTTTGGCAAAGTTGAGAGCAGACTTTCTGCAAGCTTTGGCATTAAATCAACGCCAACCAAATCAACCAGAGCAAAAACCCCTGTTTTAGGAATTCCACAAGGCTTGCCCATTACCGCATCAGCAGTTTCAATGGAAATACCTTGCTTAATAGCTTCATTTATTCCAGCAGTGAGCCAAAAAACACCCAAACGATTGGCAATAAACCCAGGGGTATCATTACAGGTAACAACGCCTTTGCCCAAACGTACATCACAGAAATCTTTTACCATTTCAACGGCATCTTTGCGAGTATCTTTGCTAGTGATTAACTCTAAAAGACGCATATAACGCGGAGGATTGAAAAAGTGGGTAATCATAAAATCTTGCTTGAAACGCTCACTTTGCCCCTCAGCAAGCTTATGCAATGGAATTGTTGAAGTATTAGAAGAAATGATAGAATCTTTTTTACGGTGCTTTTCAAGCAAAGCATAAGTTTGATGCTTGATCTCCAGATTTTCAACTACAACTTCGATAATCCAATCAACATCGGATAGCTTATCTAAATCATCTTCCAGATTGCCGCAGGTAATTAGCTTGGCATTGGATTTACGCATAAAGGCTGCTGGCTGGCTCCCTAGCATTTTATCAACTGCGCCCTCAGCAAACGCATTCCTATTGCCATCAAATTTATCAATCTCGGGCGGAACAATATCTAACAAGACAACAGGTAATCCAGCATTCGCCACCTGCGCGGCTATCCCGCTGCCCATTACTCCCGCGCCAATGACTGCTACTTTTTTAATTTCATCAACCATTTAAACAGCCTCCAGAACAGTTGCCACGCCTTGGCCGCCGCCAATACACATGGTTGCAAGAGCAAATTTTGCGCCCTCTCGTTTGAGCAAGCTAGCTGCCTTACCAGTTATCCTTGCGCCCGATGTGCCAAGAGGGTGTCCAAGAGCAATCGCTCCGCCATCAAGATTAACTTTGGAAGTATCCGCACCCATTTCCTTTAATACTGCCAAGCTCTGCGCTGCGAAAGCTTCATTAAGCTCTATAATATCAATATCGCCTAATGATAGCCCAGCGCGCTCTAATGCTTTGTTTGTCGCAGGGACAGGGCCAATGCCCATGATTTCTGCCGCGCAGCCTGCCACTGCTACGCTCTTGATTCTGGCTAACTTATTCAAACCATTCTTATCGGCGTAAGCTTCTGAGCAGACAAGAACCGCCGCACTACCGTCCGTAAGGGGTGAAGATGTTGCCGCGGTGACACTACCACCCTCAAGGAAAGCGGGTTTTAAAGTGGCAAGTTTTTCAACGCTAGAATCAGGGCGTATTGTTCCATCTGTTTTTACATCACCTATGGAAACGATTTCATCATCAAATTTACCATTCTGCGCGGCGGAGGCTGCCTTTTTATGCGAATTAACCGCAAATTCATCTTGAGAAGCTCTATCAATTTCATATTTCTTAGCAAGATTTTCTGCCGTTTCACCCATTCCTATATAGGCTTGCGGATACTCCTCATAAATCGCAGGATTTGGCATAGGATTAAACCCGCCCATAGGAATACGGCTCATGCTCTCCACCCCTGCGCAAATAAAGACCTCTCCCGCGTCTAATTGAATCATGCCCGCCGCGTTATGAATTGCGCTCATAGAAGAACCACAAAATCGATTTACCGTTATCCCAGCGACAGATTCAGGCAATCTGGAATGTCCTGCAACAAGCCTTGCGATATTAAAACCCTGCTCCGCTTCTGGAAAAGCGCAGCCCATAATCAAATCTTCAATATCATTAGAATTTACACCGCTATCCGCGACCAAAGTCTTAACCACCATCGCCGCCATATCATCTGGCCTTATTCTTGCCAATTCACCCTTATTTGCAAAATGCATCGGTGAGCGTTTAAATCCACATATGACAACTGATTTTTCCATGATAAATCCTTTTTCTTAGATTTTTATATTGATGCGAACATCTATATATTCAATGGTACTATGTTCTTATGTATAGGTCTATAATCTTCACAAAATGCTTAGAGTGAAATTTTTAAATTTTATGATTTGACAGAACGCCAAAAATAAGGCACTTGAAGAATAAATAAAGCTTTATCAGGAGATGTAAATTGAGCACAGCAACAGCAACAAACCCAATGGGATTAAAAAGAATATGTACCGAGTGCGGAGTTAGGTTTTATGACTTGAATAATCGCCCGATAATTTGCCCATCATGTGACACAGAGTTTACAGGAGAAGTAAAAATTAAAAGTCGCAGAGGCCGCGCTAGTGCTGCTGATAAGAAAGAAGAAGTAGCCGTTGCCGAAGTTGTTACTAAAGAAGAAGAAATTGTACAAGAAGATGATGACGGCGTAGAAGTAGTAAGCCTTGAAGACGCGGAAGAAAAATCTTCCGATATAGTAGATGATGAAGATCCCGCTTCTAAGCTCAAAGATGATGAAGAGCTAGCCGATATTCCAGACATTGATGATGAGATCGACGAAACCATAGGTGCAGATGATGATACGCTGCTAGATGAAGACGAAGACTAAAATAATTTTTAAGAGGGGCTTATATAACGCCCCTTTTTTTATCCCTAGAATTACTGTGATACGCCCTTGCATACTATACGCTTCAAACCACAAATTGAATTAAGCCACGAGCAAGCCTTTACATTAGCGGAAGGCTTAATTGACATGGCATTATCAAGCTCCGCGATAAGAGAAGATAACAAACATAATACCCCATGGGTAATTGAATGGATTACACAAGATGCACCAGAGATAGACAATATAATAAGCCGCATATCACTTCAAGCCGCAGCTTATGACCTACCCTTAAATAACATTGAAAAAGATCAGATAACTATTGAGAAAACACCAGATATAAACTGGCTGGAAAAAACTTACAAAGATTTCCCGCCCTTTTCTATTGGTCCTTTTTTCATTTATGGCAGACATTATGAGAAAGACTTGCCAGAAGGACAAATAGGTCTGCAAGTTAATGCAGCCACCGCCTTTGGCTCGGGTGAGCATGAAACTACCAAGGGCTGTTTGCAGGCCATGCTTGACCTAAAGGGCAAAGGCGCATGTCCTTGGAATATCCTTGATATGGGAACAGGATCAGGAATATTGGCAATAGCGGCTTGGAAGCTCTGGAAAAGCCCAATACTTGCCGTTGATAACGACCCTGAAAGCATAATAGTAACCAAGCGCCATGCAGAGATAAACGGGGTTGCCTTAGGCAAAACATCACTACTTGCCGAGTGCGGAGATGGTTTTAATGCTCCGCTAGTTGATAAACAAAAACCTTATGAACTTATTTTGGCAAATATCCTTGCTGGCCCCGTAATTGAAATGTCCTCTGATTTAGTACGCGTTTTAGATGATAACGGCTACGCCGTTATTTCGGGAATGCTGGTTGAACAAGCCGAGCTGGTCGCAAGTGCATATGAAGGTGAAGGTCTTAAACTAATAAAGCGCTATGACATCGGTGAATGGTCAACTTTAATTATGCAAAAACCATAGATAGCCAAACTTTAAGGCATATTATTCTTTTTATTTACTACCTTTATATGGTAATACAAGCGCTTGATTGGTAATTGGAATTTAAGATGACTAAAGAATTAAGCAATAAAACCCGTAAATCAGAGCTACTAATGCCGGCAGGATCACTTGAGCGGCTAAAGGTTGGCGTGCTTTATGGCGCGGACGCTGTATATCTTGGTACACCTGATATGTCGCTTAGAACAAAGTCGAAATTCTCCCTCGAAGAAATAAAAGAAGGTATTACCTTCGCCCACGCCCACGGTGTACGTGTTTATCTCACCCTAAACCTGTTTACTCATAATAAAGATGTTCCTAAGCTAGATGATTATATTAAAACACTAGAAGACATCTCACCTGACGGCGTTATTATCGCCGATCCAGGAGTATTTTCATATGTGCAAGAACGCGCGCCTAAGCTTAATTTGCATGTTTCAACGCAGGCTAATGTCTGCTCATGGATTACGGTTGATTTTTGGAAAAAACAAGGCGCTGATCTCGTGGTTTTAGCTCGTGAAGTTACCTTTAATGAGCTGGAAGAAATCCGCGAGCGTTGCCCCGATGTAAAACTGGAAACTTTTGTTCACGGCGCAATGTGCATGACCTATTCAGGACGTTGCCTGCTTTCTAATTTCATGGCCGAGCGTGGAGCAAATCAGGGGAATTGCGCCAACTCATGCCGCTGGCAATATAAAGTTGGCCTACGCCTTAATGACGGCACGATTAAAGAGCTAGAACTAACCGAAGAAAATATGGGGCTGTTTGAATTTGTATTAGAAGAAGGATACCGCCCCGGTGAATTTATGCCTATCGAAGAAGATTCCAGAGGCTCTTATATTCTTAATTCAAAAGATTTATGCCTAATGCCAAAGCTTGATGATTATTTGCGCATAGGTATAGACAGCCTAAAAGTAGAAGGACGCAATAAAAGCCCCTACTATATGGCCGTTGTTGCGGGTGCGTATAGACGCGCGATTGATGATTACTATGAAGACCCCGAAAACTGGAGTCCTCGCCAATATATGAGGGAACTAGAAACTGTAGGAAGCCGCGGTTATTCAATAGCCTTTCATGATGGCAGATTAAAAAACTTTGCTCATAATTACGAGAACACAAAAACCATGGCAACATGGGAGTTTGGCGGAATTATCCGCGAGGTCAAAAATGATGGCTTTGTGGTTGAGGTGAAAAACCATATATCAGCGGGCGATGTGCTTGAATTCCTCCCCCCTAAAGAGGACGGAACGGTATTATTGCGCCTTTATGAGTTTGAGCTTGTTGGAAAAACCGATAAGGTCGATCAAGTCCATGGCGGCCCTCAACACCATATATGGATTCCTTTCACCGCATTTGATCGTGAAAACCCCGAGGATTTAGTACGGAAATTCCCGCCTTATACTATTATTCGCAAAGAAACCTCCCTAACCGAGGAAGAATGGCAACGCCTGAAACTTGATAAGCTTACCCAGAAAATAGAATTGGGGCATACTTCAGACTCGCAATATAAACAGCGCGTAGAAAAGCTCCAAGAAACCATTGGCGAGGAGCTTATGGAACGCAGATCAAAAACTTCTCGTTTTGGCGCAGAGGGCTGCTGCGGGCGCGGCTGTAATGGCTGTTTAATGTTTTGGAATGATCCAGAATATGCAAAGGCAAGAGAGCTATTAGCCAAAAAGAAACACGGTGAAATGCTCGATAGCGATATGCGTGAGAAAAAAGAGGCTTAAGGTTAATTAGCTCCCCGCCCTTGGTCAAATGAGACAAATTTTTACTTCGTCGTTACTCTGATTTATTTTCCGTAATGAGGGGTTGTCGCTCTTTAGTTTTTTGAATATAAATCATAATACTTATCAGCTAGCCTCTTACCCTCTTATAACTCTTGTTCATTTAGATCATCAGCATATCCTTCTGCAACTTCATTAGAGTTTTCTCTTCCTTGTTTAGCAGAAACAGATGCCCAAGCATATGCACGCTTTATATCTATGTCATAGGAACCCACTCCAAAATAATATACGAGACCCATTATTGCTTGTGCATCAGCATTTCCATTTTTAGCAGATTTTTCATACCAAAATAATGATTGTGAATTATCTTGCTCTATGTCGACACCGTTTTTATACATTTCTGCCAACTTAAACTGTGCATCAGCGTTTCCATTTTTAGCGGATTCAACTATATATTCAATCTTACTAGAACCATTAGATATGGCCGGAAAAGAAATAGTAAAAAACAAAAGAAAAAAAACACTTAAGAGTTTCATAATCTAAAACCTTACTTTTATAATTAAAATATTAAACTAATATATAAAAAAGGTCGCCCGAAGGTGGCCTAAAACATCGTTACTTTGCTATTCAGTAATGCCTTTTTCTTCTGCAATGGAAAGAAAAGTATTAGCTACATCAGTGTTTTGATTAACACCTATACCATGATAAAAACATCTACCCACTTCATATATAGATTGTAAATCTCCATTAAGTGAAGCTTTTATATATAGCTTAAAAGCTTCGTTAACATTACGATCCACCCCAATACCTTCTTCATAACTTACCGCAAGATCGTATTGAGATTCAGAAACGTGATTTTTAGCTGCTAATTCAAGATAGTTTGTAGCTTGTTGTAAATCCTTTTTAACAAACTTTCCATTAAGATACCATGTAGCAATAGCATAAGTTGCCCTGTAATCTTTTTGCTCATGTGCTTTAGTTAATAAGTTGAAAATCTCTTCGAAATTTTCTTCATCATCACTAATGCTTAATGCTTTTTCGTATGGTTCCATGAACAAAATCTCTTCTAATGATCATTTATTATCAAATTCCAGAGATACACTGCCCTCAGAAACAGCGCAATCTTTTTCCTCTTGCAAAATAAAACCAGAGGGCATTCTGAATGCTGCTGGATTTGCAAGCGCATAACCATAGGTGTTAAACCCCCCAGCAAGCCCTATAGGATCGCTAGTGATATAGCGCCCTGTGGTTGGGTCATAATAGCGATTCCAGTTGTAATGCTTAAAAAAAAACCGAGAATAAAATAATGGCATGCTAAATGTTAATTTAATGTTCCATGTAAAACATTATGGCAAAGCGGTGTGAGCAATATAAGAAAACCAGCAATTAAGCGGTTTTACTTTCGGTAAGTTGATTCATTACCAAACGGCGCGCAGGGCCGATGCGATTGCCCAATCTAAGCAATGCCCTACGTGCGAATTTAGCCGTAGGAGTTTCCTTGGTATAAAGCGTAACTAGTGCATTAGTACCATGATATAGCGGAGCGCATATACGGCGGTGCTTACGGCTATAATTCTCTAATACTGTTTGCGAGGCATAATCAGTTCCGCTATTTAGGGCTGTTTTAATCTCTCCTGCAAGGATATGCGCGCCGCGCAAACCAAGGTTAAATCCATGCGCAGTAACGGGGTGCATGCCAACGGTTGCATCACCGATCATTGCAAACCTGTTCTTATTAAATTTTTTGGCAAAGGTGGCAACCAATGGATATGGATAGAGCTTGCTCGTTAGCTTCATTTTTCCGAATTTACCATTAATTCTATGCTCTATATCCGCGGCAAAATCATCTTCACTCATTGAAAGGAGGTCGTCGCTTTCCTCTGATTTTAGGGTGATAACAATGGATACTTGATTATTATTCATCGGCAAAACCGCCAATGTACGGTCAAAATGAAAACACTCATACGCCGTATCATTATGCGGCAATTCTGCGCTCATCGTGCATACAACGCAAGTACGACCAAAATCCAGCATTGATGTTGAAATGCCCATCATGCGGCGCGTCGCAGAAAAGCGGCTATCGGCGGCAATAATCAGCGGAGCTTCTAGATGTTTCCCGTCAGATAACTCAACCCAGCCTTTTTCGCTATTAGTGCCAAGGCTTATCGCCTCGGTTTTATCCATGATTTTTATGTTATCAAAATCTTTTAAAGAGCCATAAGCGGCCTTTCTGATTTGCTGATTTGCAATCATATAACCCAGAGTCTCTTCGCCAGCTTCATCATGATCAAAACATAGCGCATAAGGTGATTTACCGTTTAATACCTTAGCAGTTTTAATCATGGAAATATTATCCTTTGGGATCAAATCCCACATTCCAAGATCATTCATTATACGTTGTGATAAATGGGTTAGGGCAATTTCTCGACCGTCATAAGGAGGGTCTGCCAAAACTTCTTCGGGCTGCTTTTCCAGCATAGTGATATTAAGCCCCGTAGAAGCCATATCTCTTGCAAAACTTAACCCCGCAGGGCCTGCTCCAATAATGATAATATCTTGTTCCATTGCTTTTACTTCACTTGGTTTATATAAACTCGGTGCTAACTATAGCAGCATTTATAAATAATGAAACTTGATCAAGGTCAATGTGAATACTGGCAGGGGCGGCAGGACTCGAACTCGCGACCTACGGATTTGGAATCCGTTGCTCTACCAACTGAGCTACACCCCTACAAGTATTTCAGCAGAGCCATTATAACCCTGATCTATGCTTTTCTAAACAAGAAACATGGCTTTGTAAACGAGAAATACGCCTTTGTAAAATATTTAGGCATAATCATAAATATAATAAATCCTATTTAAACGGACTAATAAGCAATTCTAGGAATTTCTTATCTTTTTTACCCTCAACACCGATTTTCATTGCTGATTTGCGTTTTGTAAGGCTGTTTGTATAAAAAATCCTGTCCCAGAAGCTGAAAATTGTGCCGTAATTAGAGTCCGCGTCCTTCCTGATTGCATGATGATGCACCCAATGGATTGACGGCGTAACGATAAGTTTTGAAATCGTATTTTCTAACCTATGCGGCAATTTCACATTAGAGTGATGAAAAAGCGTGAAAACCAGCACCATAGCTTCAAAAACTACAATAGAAGAAAATGGAATAGCAAAAATAATAATTACTATTGCTCGCGCTAGTACAGAAAATAATACCTCACCAAAGTGAAAGCGTATTGCAGAGGTCGTATCAAGATGCTCATCAAGGTGGTGGACTTCGTGAAACCTCCAGAAAAATGGAATTATATGAACAGTGCGATGCCACCAGAAAATGAATAAATCCAGCAATATAATATCAAATATCAGCCCTATCACTTGTTATTATTTTACCATTAAGTGAATTAAGAGTAAGAATTTTATACATTTTAGTTCCCCTGCTTTTTCATCAATCATGGCTAGTTCTTATTCCTCACCTGGACACGGTGCAAATTCACAATTAGGGCCTTGGCGTGCAACATGGCTTCCATCGGGGCATATCTTTGCGTCCATTGTACACATTACGAGATCTTCTGGTGCCTCATCTTCTTGCTCTTCACAATCTTCATCAGGCTGACATTCTACAGCGGGTATGCGCTCGGTAGAGGCTTCTTGATCTGCATATGACGCAAAAGAAAACCCAAATATAAATACGGCTATTAAAAATACTCTCATAAAAAATCCTTTTCTTGCCTAATAATATACCAAGAATAAATAATCATAACGCCCCTAAGCCAAAGGATTATTTGCTTTTTACAGCAAATATGGCATTGTGCGGGATAATCTTAAGTAAAAGCAAAGCGATATGAAACTAAAAAAGAATAAAAACGATAACCCATCTTTATACGGACTACATGCTGTGCGTGAAGCGTGGCTGAATGATACGCGCACTGTTCATGCGCTCTATCTTACTCCGCAAGCGACGCGCAGCTTTGAAAAAACTTTATTAGAGGGCAAAAATAATGGGCTTAGAAGACCCAAGCCAACAACAATCGAAAAATCAAAGCTTGATAGAATGCTTCCAAAGGGGGCGGTTCACCAAGGAATCGCTTTGGCGTGTTCCTCCCTTGAGGAGATGGACGAGCGCGATCTTGTGATTTTACTTCATCAGAAAAAGAGCGTAGTTGTCGCTATGCTAGATCAAGTAACTGATCCCCATAATATAGGAGCAATCTTGCGCAGCGCCTCGGCCTTTGGCATTGATGGCGCGATTATGCAGAAAAAACATGCACCAGAGCTAGGTGGCGTGCTTGCCAAAACAGCGTGCGGAGCGATAGATCATATCCCTGTTGCCAAAGCCACAAACCTTAGCCGCGCAATGGAGGAATTCCAAGCCGCAGGTTTCATCGCCGTTGGTTTGGACGAGCGCGGAGAAAACACCATAGATAACCTTGGCAATGCTACGCGCAATATATCTCCTAAGAATAAGAATGCGACGACAAAACCTCTTGAGGTTGCGCCGCCACCTTTAGGGAATCACGATAAAATATTACTTATACTAGGATCAGAAGGAAATGGGATAAGACACCTTATTAAAGAGAAGTGCGATGCCTTGGTTCGATTGCCAACTAAAGGCGCGATAGCAAGCCTGAATGTTTCAAACGCTGCGGCTGTTGCGTTTTATGTTATGTCTGATTCTAAAAGCGATTAAAGAATAGTGGTTAAAACAGGTATATTTCACTATAAATTATGGCAAATATTCAAATATAAATAAATATTACTATTTTTTTTGACAGATCGCATTCAGTCCTGCTACTATTGAAAACAACGAAAGACAAAACCTTAAAGGGGATAAAAAATTTTACAGGGTGCTCTAATTATTTCTTGCTGTATCGCTGCGATGTATGTTACATCTATCGCTATAGAAGGAATGCGTAGACGCGAAAAGATAAAAATAAGAATTCATACCCGAGCAAATAAAAGAAATAATAAGCTCAGGTAAATGTGAAAACGGTTCAACCCGCTGCTGGCGAAACTCTCTGGTATTTTCGTCAGCTTATCACCCCAAACTCAAAGGCCCTCAGAAACTTGTTTCTAGGGCTTCTTTTTTGGGGAATCGTGAAAGCTCCGCTAATATTTTGACAATTCAACATAAGATATGCTTAAATCAAGCAAATAAGGGCATATAAAGGGGTAATAAAATGAACGAAATTAAAAAATTCTCAAAAAAAGAAGATATAATGGATAATTCAAGCTTCCAATACAATTTTGGGGGAACTGTTCAAACTGCCGATGGAGCAATCGGCGCAGCCTTTAATATTTCTGCTGATACGCCTTTGCCATCAGGATTTGAACATTTACAAGAAGTTAGCGTATCGAAAGATGATATAGATAACCTCCCGGCCAATTATGATACAGCTTCTGCGAAGCAAGCTATGGAATGCTGCTAAACTTATTCAGTGATTTCCGCGCTTAATCAATAAACTTAGAAACTTGTTTCTAAGTTTATCTTGGAGACTCATCAACCAAGATCAGACTCATTAATTGCCAATTCAGCTTTGATAACCCCCTTTGCCTTCCAACCACGAAGATAGCCAGACCACAAATTTCCCCGCAAATTGGAATTTTTACTAAATCTATTAGCTTTCCATATAATATTTTCTATAGTGCCATCTTTTTTATGAAGCCTAATATAAGCTTTCTTGTGAGTTATTAATAAATCTTTGAAGTCATCGTCGTTCTCGGGATAAAATACAAGTTGAGGTTTTTTTGAGGGGATTGCCTCCAAATCATCTACAGACAGACCATCATCACTATACTGATTTAACAGCTTTTCTATAACATTTGCAGGAGTATCAAAACCCTCTGCTAAGTTTTCTAGTCTTTTGTATAAACTTTCAGGTATTCTTATTACAGGTGCCATTTTAAAATCCTTTCCATAGCTGCAAATTAAATATAATTACATTGTAACCATATTTGATTTAATGTCAATAGAAATGTTTATCCAAAAACCTTTGCCAAATCCCTATCACCAAGAACGCGCCATTTGCCCTTTTCCAAATCTCCTAGCCTCAGTCCGCCAGTTTGGAAACGGTGGAGGGATATAACCTCATTGCCCAACCCCTCAAACATTCTACGTATTTGGTGATAGCGTCCCTCATGTAAAATCATCACGCCTTTTCGTGAGCTTTCCGCGCTCCACTGCGCAGGCTTTAACGGTTTTTCATCATCTTCTAACATCATTTCACCAGAGGCAAAAACTTCCGTTTCATTGCCTTTTAAATCATCACGAAGCTCAACGCGGTAATGTTTAGGGGCATGGCTTTTGGAATGAGTAATACGGTGAACCAAATCCCCATCATCACTAAGGAGTAATTGCCCGCTACTATATTTATCCAGCCTTCCCACCATAGATAAAGTGGGCTTGCGATTTGCAAAACGCTCTGGCAGTAAATCATATATAATATCAGCGGGGTCTTTATGAGAGCAAGTATAGCCCACAGGCTTGTTCAGCATAATCGTAAAAGGATAAAGAGGATCGAGTTTCTCCCCATCAAAAGTAATGCGCCCTTGCTCAATCAATGACAAATCAACGGCAAAGTTAGGCTTGGTTACGCGCTCTCCATCTATTTCCAGCCATTCATTCTTAATCGCCATGGTCATTTCTTTGCGTCCCCCATATCCAAGGTTGGAAAGCAAACGATCAAGACGCATTGTTTTAGCCACTAGGTAAATTCCTTATATTTTAACTTTAAAATCTTATAATATTATTTTCCAAGGTTTTGAACAGCATTATCGTCTTATTACTATAATAAGATTTAAAGGAACGCCAAATGATTAGAAAATTACCCCTATTTATTGTGCTTTGCGCCGTATTTTTTATTCCTCAAGGTGCAAATGCTACCAAGCCTGAAGATCCGCTATATGACCACCTTCAAACGATGACCTATAAATATGGTCTATTAAATCAAGTTCATAAGGCACTAATGGGCGACCATATGACCTTGCGCGCCTACGCTGCCACTTATATGGGGAAATACGGAACGGTAGACTCCGCCCCCCTGCTCATCAAGGCTCTATCAGATAAAAGCTCTCATGTCGGTGCAAATTACGTCGATGCGGGAATGGCAACCACGCGCCACCGCGCTTATCTCGCGCTTAAAGAACTTACAGGAGAGGATTTTGGATTCCAATGGAACTCTCCAGTAGAAGAAAGGAGTGTGGCAATCAAAAAATATAAGGCATGGCTAAAGGAGCGTGATAAAATTATAGAGTTGGTAAGAGCCTATCTTAAAGAAAATAATATGGACGAATTTAATATTTATACTACGCATTTTATAAATAAGGAAAAAACAAAGTGGGGCGCAGCATTAACGCAAGACCCGCCAATGCTCGGCGCTCCTGTTCTAACTATTGATAGAAAAACACACGAAATTAACATGATTATGGGACGATAAGTAAAGCACGCTATAGACATCGCCCTCCGACTCATTCAAACTCTCGCGCATGAGCAATGAAGATGAATTATTTTTGATTGATGGCTCGGGATTTATTTTCCGTGCCTATTTTGCGATGGCATATTCACGTCAAAGCGGTATGACTAACCCTGATGGCATAGAAGTAGGCGCAGTTTATGGCTACACAAATATGCTTTTAAAAATGCTTAAGGATTATCATGCGCCATATATCGCCGTAATTTTTGACGCAGCGCGCAAGAATTTTCGCAATGATATATATTCAGAATATAAATCCAACCGCGATGAAACGCCCGAAGACCTTATTCCGCAATTTTCTATTATACGAGAAGCCACCAAGGCTTTTGATATACCCGCATTAGAAGTAGAAGGCTATGAAGCCGATGATCTGATTGCGGCCTATACCAAGCACGCTCTAGCAGCAGGTAAAAAAGTTGTGATTGTTTCTTCTGATAAGGACTTGATGCAGCTTGTCCGTCCTAATGTACGCATGCTTGACCCAATGAAGGGCAAATGGGTAGGCGAAGAAGAAGTTATGGAGAAATTCGGCGTTCCTCCAAACAAAGTTGTTGATGTTCAGTCCCTTGCGGGTGATAGCGTTGATAACGTGCCGGGCGTGCCGGGAATTGGTATTAAAACCGCAGCGCAGCTTATAAATGAATATGGCGATCTTGAAACATTATTAGAGCGCTCCAGTGAGATTAAACAAAATAAACGCCGCGAAAAACTGATTGAACATGCGCAAGATGCCAGAATTTCAAAAGAGCTGGTAAGGCTTGATGAAAATGCCCCTGTGCCCGTAACGCTGGAAAGCTTAAAAACGCATGATCCTGATAAGCCCGAGCTTATGAGTTTTCTGCAAAAGCATGCTTTTAACTCGATCATAAAACGCCTAGGCGGGAAAACCGTCGCCCCTGCTGCGCCTAAACATAGTTCTGATGAAAATAAAGCCCATATAGAGGAGGAAAAACTCCCGCCTGTATCAGATAACGAATACACGCTTATCAATGATGCGGTCACTTTAAAGCAATGGATTGACGAAGCATATAAAACTGGCGTTCTAGCGATTGATACCGAAACCACAGGGCTAACCCCTGCAAAAGCTCAATTGGTGGGGATATCTATCTGCTCTAGACTTGGAAGAGCCGCCTATATCCCTCTCGCTCATGCGCAAGAAACTGATCTTTTCGGCGCGGCATCAGGTGATGCGATAGCGCAAATGGATAAAAGCGAGTGCATAGCTTTGCTTAAACCATTATTAGAAGATAAATCCGTCTTAAAAATCGGGCATAATATGAAATATGACTGGCAAATGTTTGCAAAAGAGGGGCTTAATATAACCCCTTGCGATGATACTATGCTGATTTCCTATGTCCTTGATGGTGCAAGCCATAGCCATTCTATGGATAATCTTTCAATAGAATATTGCGAGCATACCCCGATTAAATTCGAAGAAGTTGCAGGCAAAGGCAAAGCGCAAGTTACCTTTGATAAGGTGGCAATCAATGAAGCCCTGACCTATGCCGCGGAAGATGCAGAAATAACGCTGCGTTTGCATAAAATCCTAAAACCCCGATTAGCCCGCGAAAAAATGGTAAGTGTTTATGAAACCATTGAGCGCCCGCTTATTCCCATTATTGCACAAATGGAGCTGGACGGTGTTAAGGTTAATACCAAAGCTTTGCATGAGATGAGCAAGGATTTTGCCAATAAATTATCAGTTCTTGAAAAGGAAATTTATCAGCTTGCAGGTCGTGAATTTAATATAGCTTCACCTAAACAAGTGGGCGAAGTTCTGTTTGATGAGATGGGACTTCAGGGCGGTAAAAAAACCAAAACAGGCGTACACTCAACAAGCGTAAGCATACTTGAAAAACTTGCGCTTGAGGGACATGAGATAATTCAAAAAATACTGGAACATCGCGGTCTGGCAAAGCTTAAATCCACTTATACTGACGCTTTGCAAGAACAGATGAACCCTGATACGGGGCGCGTACACACCTCTTATAATGTTACGGGAACAAGTACAGGGCGGCTATCTTCTTCTGATCCTAATTTACAAAATATCCCAATCAGAACCGGGGAAGGGCGCAAAATCCGCGAGGCTTTTATCGCCAAAGATGAGCATGTTTTGGTTTCTGTTGATTATTCGCAAGTTGAGCTTCGCCTTATCGCGGAAATGGCAGATGTTGCCGCGCTCAAGCAGGCATTTAAAGATGAGGTGGATATTCACGCCCTTACTGCCTCACGTGTTTTTGATGTTCCCCTTGATGAGGTAACGCCAGAATTACGCAGGCAGGCTAAGGCGGTGAATTTCGGTATTATCTATGGCATATCAGGCTTTGGCTTGGCAAAACAGCTTGGCTGCTCTGTTGGAGAAGCATCAGAATTTATCAAACGCTATCTTGCGCGCTTTCATGAGATTGAAACCTTCATGGAGGAAACTAAAGAGCTAGCAAAGCGTGATGGCTATGTTAAAACGCTATATGGGCGTAAATGTTATATTCCCGGTATTCAGGATAAAAACCAAATGCGCGTACGCGGGGCAGAGCGTCAAGCGATTAACGCGCCCTTGCAAGGAACTGCCGCGGATATAATGAAAATTGCTATGGGGCGTATGCCTAAGGCCTTAAAATCGGCAAAACTTTCTGCAAAAATGCTTCTACAAGTTCATGATGAGCTAATTTTCGAAGTAGCTGAAAAGGAAGTTGAAAAAACACTTAAGCTTGCTCAAGAAATCATGGAAAATTCATTTAAAATCAATAATGTAGAAATTTCTGTACCGCTAGATGCTGAGGGTGGTAAGGGTGAAAACTGGGCGCAGGCGCACTAAAAACCTATCCCAAAGTGCTAATTTATGTATTTTTATACTAAATTTATGCATTTTTATTTGACAATGCGATCCATGATTATGTATAACCCTGTCATGCTAGATATTTATTTCCACACAGATATTATCTGGCATAAAAATTCGGGCGGCTCCACACACCGCCTAGTTAAAGGAATTTATACAGTTCCCCACACACGGAAAGTTGAGGCCGTCCTTGGATTTATCTAAGGCGGTCTCGCTGTGTGCATTAAGAGCTAAATCCATTTATCTACAGTGCGTTATTTACGAGTGATCATATAGGGCTTGCATTAAAAGGTAACATAGATCTTTCAGTATAAGGTTTTTTATCATTTCCAATTTCAGCTTTACCCACTATAAATGCAGATGTTACGCAGTTTGGTGGAATGTACAGTATCAAGTGGTTTGGAAAGATTTGATTTTCAAGGCATTCCTTTAAGAAAGGGGTGTCGCCCACAACTTCAATACCAAGACAATGTTTATACTTGTCAGGTTATGGAAGATAAGGGGCGCATTGATATTGGCAAAACTGGCCGTTTAAAATTAACTTTAGCTAGTGATAAAAGTATTCCTATGAAAGAAAATGATACTTTTCAATTAGTGACATCAGGAGAAAAGGGGCTTATAATCCTAGCACAGGGTAAGGTCGTTGAAAAACCAAAAGAACGATTAGTTTAAAGTGATAACCCCATTACAAAAATAACTAAAGGTCATTCCATTTTTGCTGCTAGTGCAATTTCATTAGTGATTATATTTTGAATAATCAAAACAAAGCCCTTGGAATTTTTACCAAGTTTTGCATCAAATTTCAGTTCCTTAGTCGCGCCGTCCCAGCTCCCCAAAAATCCAGCCTTGGACACTAAATTATAATAGGTCAGCATTTTCCCTGCATTACCGCCCTCTTTAACCTTAATGGTTAAGGGATTTTCAAATACAAATAGCCATATATTATATTGTCCCGCCTCAATATCGGGAAGGCTCGCGCTATATAATCCACTTTTATTCTGTTCTACATATATTGAAGGGATTGGATTCGGGCGTGCAAGCTTAAACGCCTTTGCGATCTCATTAGTCAAATAGCCCGTAGCATTATATTTGCCATTAACCACCATTTGCGGAATATATTTATTACCTATATTTAGGGATCCCTCATACGAGCTTTGACGAGCCGAACAAATGGGCAGTGACCGCGCTCCCTCTTTCACATCGAAATAATCAACATGGCAAGATAGTGTAATCATATAGGGCTGATCTATATATGCCTTTATCATTGCGTCGGCTTTTGGGCAAAATGTGCAGGATTGTGAGGAGAAAAGCTCTATCACATAAACTCCTTTGCCTATGCTCTTAATGGCTTTTTTTGACTTGGTAATTGCCACAGCATTTTCTTTTGGATTAACCTCTATCTTGGCTTTGTGTTTTTTAAGAGCAGGCTCTGATAATGGCAAGGGCTGCGCCTTGACCACTGGCGGTGGCACAGCAGGCGGAACATCTTCCAGCGCATAGACAGGAAAAGTAAAAAAACTAACAAATATTATAGCGATTATTGTTAAAAACATTTTCTACTATGGAGCTTAACTTATAAAGATATACTAATATATGTTATATAAAAATAAACACAATGTAATTACCTAGGATAAAGCATGGGAAAGAATATTCTAATTGAGAGAGAAGACGGCGAAATTATTATGGCCGATTATCTGCATGCCGAAAAATCGCAAAAGGAAAAAAATTCTCCACTTGTAATAATGGTTCATGGCTTTCCTAAACTTCAAAAAGAGAATGATATTTTTCGTATTCTTGTAAAAACTGTTCATGATCTAGGACTGAGCTGCTTGCAATTTGATTTTACAAAAAGCGTAAATGTTAAAGCTGAAGAAGATAAATTCACCCTTAAAAGCGCAAAGCAAGATATAGAAACTATTCTAGCGTGGGCAGAAAACAATAATTATACAAAAGTCGCGTTTATTGCCGAGGGACTAGGCGCGCCAATTACATTTATGAGCCTTCCTGAAAACGCTGTTTTTACTATTTTATTCTGGCCTGCTTTTGACCTTAAATATGTACGTGATGAGCAATTTAATATCAAAGCTCATAAAAAAGCCTTAGAAGAAAACGGATTTTTTAATCTCAACGGCGCCTTGATTGGAAATGATCTACTTGATGAGCTTCAAGATACAGACATAACACCATATTTAAAAGAGGCGCATACACCAACGCTTGCTCTGCATGGTATGAAAGATGAAGTGATACCTATTGCCCATCTTGATATAGCCCGCAAAGACCTCATAGTTCCGCGCCTCATGATAACTTCATTTGATGATGGAAAGCATGGGCTTATACAATCAAATCACAGAAAAACAATAGTGCAGCAAATCACAGAATTCATAGATAAGTACAAAGATTTTGCCCCAGAATCTGAAGATGAAATTTCTGTATAAGAGTTCTCTTGACTTACCTTGACTATAATGTGTATAAACCCACCTAACTTGCATAATTTTGCAAAAAATCATGGTCTGGCTAAATTACTCGACTGCCTCGATCATGAATGGTTTTAAACCTTAAATAATGAAGGAAAAAGAAATGTCGAAGATGAAAACGCACTCTAGTGCGAAAAAGCGGTTTAAAGTGACCGCAAAGGGCAAAGTAAAAGCCAAAAAAGCTTTTACCAGCCACATGATGATGAACAAACCTAAATCAATGAAACGAAAAGCACGTGGTCTAGATGTGATAAGCGAAGCTGATGAACGCATTGTTCTTCGCAATTTTCTGCCATATAGCCGTAAGACTCGCAAAAGCAAGCCTTACAACAAATCAGAAGGGGAGAAATAAGCCATGTCACGAGTTAAAGGGGGGCCACGTGCCCACGCAAGACATAGAAAAGTTATAAAACAAGCTAAGGGCTATTACGGTCGCCGGAAGAGTTGTTTCCGCACCGCGGTTCAGGCTGTTGAAAAAGCCGGTCAATACGCATATCGCGATCGCCGCGCAAAGAAACGTGAATTCCGTAAATTATGGATTCAGCGCATCAATGCCGCAGCGCGTCTGCATGACCTTACATACGGAACATTCATGCATGGGCTAAAGCTTAGTGGTATTGAGTTAGACCGTAAAGTTCTATCTGATATTGCCATTCGTGAGCCAGAGCAATTTGCAGCGATTGCAAAAACTGCCGCGGCCGCACTTGCGAAAGCAGAAAAAGCAAAGAAAGCTGCTTAATAGCCGCTAAAATTAAGAATTATAAGAACAGCCTTTATTATGATATAAGATAGGCTGTTTTTTATTGGGCTAAATCTAATGACTTCGAACAAACTTGCAGTATTTGATTGGAATGGAACATTGCTTGCCGATACAAGGCTGGCATGGATTGCATCTAATGAATGTTTGAAATTCTACGGCAAAGAGCCAATCACCTTCAAAACTCAGCTTGAAACATTTGATTTCCCAATTATCCATTATTATAAGCGCAATGGGGTGTGCGTTGATAAGGTGTTGGAAACCAAAGACGAAGCCAACGAAATATTCCAAAATTCCTATGATGCACTGGCTGCGAGTGCGCGCACAAGGCGTGGGGCAAGAGAGTTACTTAAATGGCTCAATCAGAATAATATAGATTGCATAATTTTGAGTAACTATCTGAAAATCAAGATAGAAAATCATCTTGAGCGCCTAAATATTGCACATTATTTTGGCCATGTTTCTGCCAATAGCTGCAATGGTACTAGCATTTTAAACTCTACTAATAAGCTAGAGCGACTATCGGAATTTATGATAAAGCGCGGCTATCACCCTGATAATGCTTTTATAATTGGCGATAGTAAGGAAGAGCCAGATATTGGCAGGCATCTTGGTATTACCTCAATCGGTATTACGGGCGGCTGTATCAATGAACGGCGCTTACGTAGCTCTAACCCTGATCATGTGATCGGCTCACTGCTTGAAACTATCAATATTTTAAAGGGTAAGTGGTAGTTACCCTTTAAAATATAGTCATACACTTGGATTACTTATTCTCTTTCTCTGTCTTTTTATAAGAGCGCTTTAAAATTCCTAAGAAAGGGTAAAGCAATGAGCCAGTATATGTATTGGAATATTTTGATTGCTCTTGCTTACTTAATCCATAGCCTTTAGGCAATTCTTCGGGGTGGTAATATGTTCCGAATAACTTATCCCAAAATGGAAAAATTCCACAAAAATTTTTATCATATGCTTCTTTTATATTTGCGTGGTGCCAACGATGAAAATAGGGACTAATCAATAAATATCTAAATGGAGATGGATATTTTAAATCTATATTAGCATGGCTCAAGTAAAAAACTGCGCTCAATATAATAGCACCAGCAAAAATAACCTCTGGATCAACGCCAATAAAATACATAAAAGTAACTTCAAAGAACACTGAAATAATATTTTCAAAAGGGTGAAAACGATGTCTGGTTATCCAAGTTACTTCAGACGCAGAATGATGAATTGCATGAACCTTCCATAAAACCCTATGCATTAATCTGTGACGCCAATATGAAAAGAAGTCATATATTACCAGACATAATATCAACTGCACTGGTTTAGAGAAAAGGTCCGCCATATTAAAAATTTTATAGCTAAAATATGGGTTTAGTATGTAATAATAATATCCACCAATTACAAAAACAAATAAAAATACCTCAATAATTTTGTTGAAAATTATAAGAAACACCTCAACATCAAAATCCTTTTTAAAAAACTTGGTTGTTTTTTCTGCTTTATTTATTTTTTCAATTAAAAAGAAAAGAACAGCAAAGGGCAGCACCTTTAAAAACAGATAATATAGAGCTGTAAAAATTTCTAAGACAACCGACATAAAAAACCAACTAAGTTTTATTGCATATGCCAAATATATAGAGCAGATACGTTAAATAATAAATATAAATCTAGCATTTTGGTTAATATTGAATTTACTAATAAATTATGCCGTAATAATAAGTTATATATCCTGTGTTAATTATCGATATTTTAAAGGGTAAGTGGAGCATATAGTTTAGCGTACAGCCGCCACGATCCATTGATCTATCGCAATACCGTAAGGGTGTTTTGGATCAGGTGATCTTTTAATAATTACCGTAACCAATAGCCCCAAATCCTCAGCAATCGCCTGACGTGGTAAATTATTGCTTAACGCTAGTTGTACTGCTTCGCGCTTAAACTCTTCTGTGTATTTCTTGATCATTTCTTCCTCCAATTTTATCTATCTATGATATTGAAGGACGTGTCCACTTTTTCAATACAAGTCCAGTTCGGCTTAAATGAACGAGCTGACTATCCGCCCGTTTTGCCGAAAATGCTATTAGCAAGGTTCTAAATACTGAAAGTCTGCTTTGGCTGTGCATCGAGCAAAAGCTTCAAAAGTCGATCACCGCTAATCATGTCAATATCAACGCCGCGCGTGATCTATCGGCTCATTGCCCCTGTACGGCCTGTATGGACAAAAAGCCCCTTCCCTTTGCGCCGTTTGCAGATTTCCGCAAACTCTGTGACATGGGCGGGATTGATATGTTTACGGTAACGCTTGGCCTGAATCAGATAATGCTGGTCGTTTTTATAGGCGCGTCCGTCAATCCCGCCATCGCCTGTATAGCGTTTGTTTCCGATGATTTTAAAACCGTGTTTCTTAAGCGCGGTTAAGATCATTTCCTCGAACACAAAAGCGTTCAGGCCGCGCAGATAATAAAACTGGTCTTGTGGGATCTCCAGCTCGGCCAAAGTTTTCAAATACCGCGATGCGTTGATACGATTAACAACATGCCGCTTTTTTTGGAAGAAATTTAGAAACCATATATGAACACTATAGACCCTTAAAACCCTTGCTTTTCTGAGCATTTTTATCAAAGGTTAGTAACGTATCATAGCCGTGAACGCGGCTTATATCCTGAATAAGATAATCAGAAAAATCCGCTTTGCCGTCCTGATAAAATTTCAAGGCACGAACGCAACACTCCAGTTGTTCAATATCAAAAACAGGCACAGATAGTAGATTTTGTAAAACGCCAAGCCTTTCTTGCTTGGGTGTTTTATAAGCTGATTTTAAAACCCAGTTTATTTCGCACAGCACAATGCAGGATATAAAAGCAGGATTATCCGCAGACAAGCCCTCTATAATCTTTGTGGCCTTTCCTGCCTGTGTTTTATCATCTTGCACGATATAGCGCACGAGAACATTCGTATCCAAAGCAAACATCAATTAAGCCCCTGCATTCTTGGCGATTGCCGCGTCCATATCGTCCAGTGTGGCAGGCGCACCCCGATATGCAACGCAGCCTTTCAAAACACTAACGTCTGTTGTTCTGGCTTTGAGCAAGTACGCACCATTATCCAGCTCCTCAAAAATGATTTTATCGCCTGTTTTCAGGTGCAGGGAATCCCGTAATGCCTTCGGCAAGGTGATCTGCCCTTTTGTCGTGAGTGTAACTTCCATCTTTAAAACCTTACTTTTTATTTATTCCTTACTTAATGGTAAGGATTTTAAGAAAAAATGTCAAGATTTAATCGGCTTCCTCTACAAGGGTCTGTTGCAAGATAAATATTTACCGAGTCAGAATCCTTAAATTGTTGTAAAGTTTTCTAACAACAAGCAGGAGATTTATTTAATGCCCAATCAAATCGAGATTATTAGCCTAGAAGATTTGG
>Ga0316209_1000887_pt1 | contig 39688 bp, 42 predicted proteins | sample 6monopyrite_MG_FD_204945 | JGI IMG/M metagenome (GOLD analysis project Ga0316209, IMG submission 204945) | Microbial mat bacterial communities from mineral coupon in-situ incubated in ocean water Damariscotta River, Maine, United States -... | ecosystem: Environmental > Aquatic > Marine >...
CTGCGACCAATGATCATCCCCGATGGATCTTTATTGTCCAACACCAATGCATCATCTTCCTGATAACGGGCACTTTCCAGAACCTGTTCCACAGCGTTTCTTAATTCATCAATATCAATAGGTTTATGAATATAATCCGCAGCCCCGCCTTTCATGGCCGCGACCGTCGACGTCATATCCTGAAAGGCGGTAATCATAATCACCGGAAGATCGGAAAATGTCTTGCGCAAACGTGACAGGAACGACAACCCGTCTTCATCGGGCATACAGATATCGCTGATCACCAGATCGGGTTTGTGCTGACTGGCCATGGCGAAACCGACGGCTGCATTCGCCGCCGTTTCAACATCATACCCCTGACTGCTAAAAAACAGTTTTAAAGTTCTGTTACTGTTTTCATCATCGTCAATGATTAACAACCGATCCATGATCGCTCCTATTAAAGTCGACCTTCAAGGTAACGCGAATTGATGTCCCTGTGCCTTGATCTGAATCAACTTTAATATGACCGCCGTGTTGATCAATAATACGTTTGACAATAGCCAATCCCAGCCCGGTTCCCTTGGTCCTTGTCGTAAAAAATGGTTCAAAAATATCAGCGACATTCTCTTTCTTGATACCATCCCCGGTATCAGATACTTCGATAATCACAGCTTTTTGTTTCTTTCCTCTGGAAAGCCTGCAATCTATTTTCAATTCACCACCCGAAGACATCGCCTGAACAGCATTGCCGATCAAATTTCTTAACACGGCAAGTATTTTTGCCCGGTCACAAAACACTTTGGGTAAATCATCATCCACTTTACATGCAAAAGTAATACCCGAGGATTTCATTTTATGGGTTTCAGAAATTAATGCTTCATTGCTGACCCGAAGCAGATCACACCATTCACAATTCAATTTGTCCGGTCGTGCATAACTGAGCATATCGCTAAGGATGGCTTCCATATAGGACACCTGACCTTGCGCCATATCCCAATATTCAACTTCATCAGGACGGGCGTTTGGTTTTTCCCTCCCGGATAAAATTTGTAAATTCATTTTCACCGTAGATAATGCATTGCGTAAATCGTGGGCAACCATGCTCGCCATCCGGCCCATTGCCGTCAAGCCTTGGGTATCCCGTATTTCTTTGGTCCGCTCATAAACTTCACGTTCAAGCCGGTCCTGATAATCATGGCTTAACGTGATGTCCCGGTGTACACCGATATAGGCAATTACTTTACCATCATCGCCGGTTACCGGACTGATGGTCAGGTCAACCGGGTAATTTTCACCATTTTTTCGTTTGTTGGATAATTCTCCGCGCCACGATTTTTCCTTGCCCAATGCGTTCCATATTTCCTGGTAAACGCCATCTTTAGTCTCATCAGACCTTAGAATCGCGGGCGTTTTGCCAATGACTTCGTCAGCCCCATAACCGGTAATTTTCTGAAATCCTGAATTAGCGTAATAAATAACACCATCCAGGTCCGTCATAATAACCGCGTCAGCCGCGGTTTCCACGCCTTGTGCAAATGTACGCAGTTCATTTTCAGAGGCTGTGACCCGGCGCATCATGCGGTTAAATTCAATCGCCAATTCACCAATTTCATCATTGCCGACAACTTTAACCGGGTGATCCCGTTCGCCTTTGGCAAACCGCCTGACACCCGCCTGAAGCTCTTTTAAAGGCGATGCAATATGCCACGCAATAATGGCGGCACCCGCGATTGAAAGCAACACGCCCAAAGAACCCACAACAGCAAAAGTACCTAACGATTTCTGTAATCCGGCATAACTTTCACTTGGGTCCTGGGTGATGATTACACTCCATTCCGGCAATCCAAATTGCACCCGGTGTACATTAAACTCGGCTAATGGGGCCGCACAAAGCAGTCGATCCCAGGACAACATGCCGTCGCCTTCTTTAATCGTTACCCAATAAGCTGGCACGGTCTGGTCGTTATAGAAAATACTGTTTTCCGGTTTTGGTTTCTGGCTCATCCCCGTGACTAAAAATAGTCTCGGTATTTTCAATAATGGGACACCTTTGTTATCGACCAGAAAGACTTCACCGGTTTGACCAAAGCCATTTTTTTCAACTTTTGATGCCAGAACGTTCAAATCGTATGTAGCAACAACATAACCAACAATATTGATCCCGCCCCAAACGGGGGTCACCAGCCTTAGATGTTGTCCACCATCGATGGCAAAATTTTCAGTTTGTAAAAAGTGAGCGTTTTGTTTTTTTGCTGTCTGAAACCAGCTTTCTTCAAAGGCGACGCCTTTTTCCGGAAGGGAACTTGTCGCAATCAATAATCCGTTAATATCATAAACAGCGATGCGAAAGATTTTCACTCTTGCCAGCCCCGCCAATAAGTTCAACCGTCTAGACAATCTGTTATGAAGGAATTTGACTTTTTCTTTAGCCGTCTTGCTTTCAAGCCATGCCCGGGCACGGGTTGTCTGCCGGTTTTTAATCCAGACATCATCGCGGCCCTGGTAGACCTCTCCAACCTCGATCAAGACTTCGGTGGTCAGCACATCAGTCGCGATCCGAGATATCTTGATCGTTTCCCGATCAAAATCATTTTCAAATTGCGACACCGCTTTGCTGGCAATCTGACAATAGATTTGACCAAGCGTTCTTTGAACAGATGACAGGCTCGTGAAATAAAAAACTGCAACACCGATCAGAACAGCAGCCCCGGTTCCAAAAGCGGCCCACAACACCAGACGACCACGCAAACTGAATGCTGATTTTAAAAACCCGATGTTATGTAAAAATGCTAACGACAGCTGTTCTGTATCCGTTTCCGTAATCGCTCAATATACAACTGTATAGGTTCGGACTCGTTTCTGGGTATGATATAAATCAATTTAGCTGCAATTATATATGGACGACGGGCTTCATCACCCGCCGGTTTTTTATCGCTCAGAATTTTTTTGACCAATTTTAAATGACGTTCAGTGTTATCACAGAACCTTGGCAATAAAACGTCTTCAGAATACCATTCAGCCCGGTTAAAAACCCAAAACATAAGTAAACCAATAAATATAAAGGCCCCTGCGATTCTTAACATTATGAACAATTCCTATACATTATGAATAGTCTTATCTAAAAAATATTTAATAGCGAGGTCGATACTGTTCGTGAAATTTCTCAACAAGACGAGATCGACGAAGGGGATGTCAGGCGATTTCTACCTTTGGCATTTCTGGCACCTAATATCGTTGAGGCCATATTAAGTGGCACACAACCGACAAGATTGACACCTGAGAAACTTAAGCGTCTGCGTTATTCATGGCAAACTTGGCGTATATTAGACCCTTCAATTTTATTGTGAGGGTCAAATCGTTTGTCAATTCGGGTGGCAACACAATATGATCCGGCACATCGACAAATGATTTTCTGTCCACGCCGTTATGCCAATGCACACGGAACAGGTTACGGGCATCAGGGGCATCAGGGTCGGCATCCCCGACCATGTCATTAATTTCGTCTTTGCTGGCTACCGGGTCGGCCAGTTGTGAAATTTTAGGAAGCTTGATTCCGGCTTTTTTAAAGCGCTGAACCGCACGTTCATAGACACCCTGATCAACGATTTCATATTCCGTTTCAATCGACATTGCTTTTTATCACCGGAAAGTCCTCACTTTCGGTGCTCCTTTTCTCGTTAAATGAACAAACTAGTTAGTTTTTAGCACACCCTTGGTTGCCGTAATCAACTGATAGCTTTCCGGTTCCCGGTGTTGGGAAAAATCAAATATGTTTTCCTGAATTTCCCGGCAACGGTCAAGATCGCATTCATGAATAATCAATTCGTCCTCCAACGTCCGGCACTGAGCAACAATTTCTCCGGTCGGGGCAATAATGCAACTGCCGCCAATCAGATCACAACCTTCTTCACAGCCGGCTTTGGCAACACCAACAACCCACGTGCCATTTTGATAAGCACCAGCTTGCATCACCAGATGGTTATGAAAATCCTGTAAATGATCATGTTCCGGGGCTGGCGGATAATGCACCAGGGTGTGACCCTCTCCCTATAACTTGATCCACTTTGAAGTTAGTGTTTTTGTTAATTTAACGGAGGCACATAATGAAGCGTAGATATTCAGGCGAACAGATTATTGGTATTCTGAAGGAATTTGAAGTCGGGGTTAAGGCGACGGAGCTTTGCCGTAAATACGGCATGTCAGATGCCACATTTTACAAATGGAAAACAGGATCAAAACATAAATGGAGGCCTTGAAATGGCGATTTTGTGCGTTGAACCTTGTCCCATTTTTTATCCAGGTAATTGTTTCGGGGCGCAACAAATCGATTGCATCAAAAACATCTATAATGATGTTTGACGCATCATTAAACAAATACTATATATGAACTTTAGATCATTAAATGGAAGAATACTATGATTACGGCTGCCCAGCTACGCGCTGCCCGTGCCCTACTTGGTATAGATCAAAAGACACTCGCCGAGCTGGCTGGCGTTTCCGTGCCGACAATCCAACGCATGGAGGCAAGCCAAGGCAATGTGCGAGGAGTGGTGGACAGTCTGACCAAGATTGTTGAGGCCTTAAACCTTGCCGGTGTCGAGTTAATCGGTGACGGCGCACCCAGTGCTGGCACAGGCCGAGGTGTCCGCTTAATGGAAGCGTCACATAGGAAAATTTCTTAGGTAACACAAAATTGCGACGGAGACCGCCGAACACCATACCGACGAGCCTGTTGCCTGAATTCAAGATTGACGGACATAATGGCTAAAACAACGATCAATAATACTTCACAATCAAAACCGACCTTCGCTGAGCTCTTCACACCCAAATTGATCACTATTTTGAAGGAAGGCTACAGCCTGGCCAATTTTCGGGCAGACGCCGTTGCCGGTTTGACTGTCGCTATTGTCGCGCTCCCGCTCTCAATGGCGATTGCAATCGCATCGGGAGCCTCGCCCGCTCAAGGGTTGTATACAGCAATCATTGGCGGCTTCTTTGTCTCAGCCTTCGGTGGCAGCAGGTTTCAGATCGGAGGACCAGCTGGAGCATTCATTGTTCTTGTTGCCGCGACGGTCCAGATCCACGGGATGGAAGGGCTGATCCTCGCGACAATTCTTTCAGGTCTAATCTTGACAGTTATCGGTTTTTTGCAGTTGGGCACTTACATCAAATTCATCCCCTATCCCGTCACTGTAGGCTTCACGTCAGGCATTGCCGTGATCATCTTTTCCAGTCAGATCAAAGAACTTCTCGGCCTCACACTACCGAGTGCCGAACCTGGCCCCTTATTAGAAAAACTACCCGTCATCTGGTATAGCTTGCCAACTGCCGAACCTATGACAATTACGCTAGCCAGCGGAACCATCGGCATTATATGGGCCTTAAGGCGCTTACGTCCTCACTGGCCTGGTATGCTGATCGCCGTTGCTAGTGCCGCCCTCCTAACAATAATTCTGGATCTACACGTAGCAACGATTGGCACAACGTTTGGCGGCATCCCGAGCAGTTTCCCTATGCCATCCCTTCCCGATGTGAACATTGCCAAAATTCTGGCGGTACTGCCGACCGCATTTGCGTTTGCGCTTCTGGGATCCATTGAATCACTGCTATCAGTTGTAGTCGCCGACGGCATGACTGGCCGACGGCACCGCTCAAACAGTGAACTCGTAGCACAAGGTGCTGCCAATATTGCTTCTGGCCTATTTGGTGGGATTTGCGTCACTGGAACTATCGCTCGCACAGCCACAAATGTTCGAGCAGGGGCTCACGGCCCAATAGCTGGCATATTACATGCAGTTTTCATTTTAATATTCATTTTGGTCGCTGCGCCACTCGCCAGCTTCATTCCGCTAGCAAGCCTTGGTGGAGTTCTCGCCATAGTCGCTTGGAACATGATAGAAAAGCAAGCGTTTGCGACCCTAATCCGCGCATCAGGAGGAGACGCAGCAGTTCTCCTTTCAACATTTTTTTTGACCATTTTCCGCGATCTGACGGAAGCGATTATAGTTGGGTTTTCGCTCGGGTCAGTGCTTTTCATTCATCGCATGTCTAAGGCTACAGCCATCGAGACACACGCGCCCTTTGTTGTTGAGGACAAGGCTGACAACACAAGCAAAAATCGTATCCCATACGACGAGGCTTCTGCTAACAATCAGGAGATTGTGATCTACCGAATATCAGGGGCATTTTTCTTCGGTGCGGCATCTTCTGTAGGTTCTGTCCTTGACCAAATCGCCGATACACACCGTGCATTAATTATCGACTTCACGGGAGTACCATTCATAGACTCAACTGCAGCGAACACAATTGAGAGCCTCGCTCATAAAGCAAAACGTAGGGATGTAGAGATTTATCTAACAGGAACAACGCATCATAACGTAGGTAGAGAGCTCTTTTCAAATGGCATTAAATCTCCCTTGGTCCAATATGCGAAAAACATAGATGAAGCTTTAACGAAGCTTTCAAAAAAACCTGTTGATGGGGTGTAGAATTTAACTTCATTGCCTATTTCTCCCTTTAATTATAAGGGTTTCGCTCCACCTTTAGTGCATTTTAGTACACATAGCAAAAAACCGCCCCAGCGGGACGGTTTTCTGTTTTTGTAACCCTTTGTAATTAAAAGGGTAATTTGGTTGCGGGGGTAGGATTTGAACCTACGACCTTCAGGTTATGAGATAGCTACTGTTTGTTACGCTATTTTCTCACTGATTCCTCTATACATACATTTATCTATGTATTTCATATAGTTATACAGAAGTTTATTTACATAGTCTACGCTGATTTTCCTTGCCAAACGCCCCCTACTGCTTCCACAGTGCGTCCACGGACTTTGTGGAAGCAGGAAGTGAACATATGCCCAAACTGACAAAACGTGTTATTGATGCCGCCAAACCGGACCCGGACGGGCATTATTTTATCTGGTGTGAGGAAATGCCGGGCTTTGGTATCCGCGTCCTGAAAAGCGGTAAAAAGACTTATCAGGTTCAATACCGCAAAGGCGGACGCACCCGGCGTAATTCTATTGGTATGCACGGCACTGTGACACCGGACCAAGCCCGTAAACATGCCAAGGATTTATTGGGCCGCGTTGCCAAGGGTGAAAACCCGGCGGAAGAACGGGCCAAACATAGAGGCGGTTCAAACGTTGCCGCCGCCTGTGAACGGTTCATGACTGAATACGTCCCTATTCATTGTAAAGAAAGCACGGCCAAGGAATACCGCCGCGCTGTTGATCTGTTTATTAAACCCGCCATTGGTACGCGCAAGATCATTGATGTGGAACGTACCGATATTGCCAACCTTCATCTTAAATACCGGGACAAGCCTTATCAGGCCAACCGGACCCTTGGCGTGTTGTCTGTAATTTTTAACCAGTGTGAGATATGGGGATTGAGGCCGGACGGTTCCAACCCGTGCCGCCACGTTAAAAAATACACGGAGAAAAAACGCGAACGGTTTTTATCAGAAGAAGAATTAAAACGGCTTTGGCAAACGCTGGACCAATGCGAGAAAGAAGGCACCGAGAGCACATCAGCATGTAACTGTTTCCGGCTGTTGATTTTAACCGGGTGCCGCCTTGGTGAAATCCAGACGCTTAAATGGGACTACATCAAGGATGATGGGATGCACCTGCCCGATTCCAAAACCGGAGCGAAGAAAGTTTATATCGGCAAAGAAGTTCATGACCTGTTATCCAAGATCGAACGGATAGAAGATAATCCCTATGTCATATCCGGAAAGATCGAAGGCAAACACCTAACCGATCTGCAACACCCTTGGCGGCGTATTCGTGACAGAGCAGAATTGGGTGATTTACGCATTCATGACCTTCGGCATTCATACGCCTCGTTCGGACTGGCGAGTGGGTTAAGTCTTGCTGAGATCGGTAAACTGCTTGGGCATTCACAAGTACAAACTACGGCACGGTATGCTCATTTGGCGGACGAGATTGCGACAATAGCCGCTGAACGAACAACCACAAGCATATCAAACTTCATTACACAGATATAATTATTGACACATCGAAACTAAAAAACTACTTTTAGTTTAAGGGCTTATAGGTAGATTTATTTATTGAGCATCTCAATATAGGCAACCAGCAGTTACGCTTGCTTGCTGTTAAATGTGTTAATGCAATCTTTATGAATGATACCCTGTATCGCGTAGGAGTACCTGTAAGCCCTTAAAAAACCAATTGGAAATTTAGGGGGATGACCTTTTGCCTAACAAGCTAGAACGACTAAAATCAGCCCAGTCTGTTAATGATTTAGCAATACTACTTGGCTTCAAGGCGAAAAATTTAACTTACATCGTTTACCAAATCCCTGGCAACGTCAAATACACCTCATTTCAAATTCCAAAAAAAAATGGCGCACCCAGAGAAATTCAAGCCCCTATAGATAAATTAAAGCTCCTCCAAAGCCGCCTATCAGACTTGCTCTATGATTGCATTGAAGAAAATTCACCTAAGAACTCCACAAGAAAACAACTCTCCCATGGGTTTTTAAGAGGCCTCTCAATAGTTACAAATGCTCAGAAACACATTCGCCAACGGTATGTGTTCAATGTCGACATCCAAGACTTTTTCCAGAATATTAATTTTGGTCGAGTTCGTGGATATTTTATCAAAAATAGAATGTTTGAACTTAGCCCCAAAATTGCTACTGTCATTGCGCAAATAGCATGCTACAAAAACGGCCTTCCGCAAGGCAGCCCTTGCTCACCAATAATATCGAATCTAATAGCCCAAACACTCGATTCTTATCTTGTTCAGTTAGCAAAAAAACATAACTGCTTATATTCTCGATATGCTGACGACATTACCTTTTCTTCTAAGTCAAATATTTTCCCCAAAGAAGTAGCAAAAGAAAAAAACAAATACCTTGCCATCTTAAGAAAGGTATTTCTCAATAAAAGCGACAAACATAATTGGGATATAGGCCCAGAGCTTGCCGCACAAATCACAAGAAGTGGGTTCACAGTCAACCCGAACAAAACTCGGATGCAACTTTATGACTCTCGACAGGTAACAACGGGATTAATTGTAAATAAAAAAGTAAACGTAAAGTCTGAGTATTACAAAACTGTTAGATCCCAATGTCATGAACTATTTAAAAAAGGTAGTTTCTACCACAAGTCAGATGCATCAGAAAATGAAGATCAAACTGATCGTGAAAATGGTACATTGGATCAACTTGAGGGCAAACTTAACTTCATCTTTCAAATCAAAGACCCTAAAAGACCACAACGCCGTATACATAATGATAAAAATGGAAACCCATTTAGCAACGAATACATAAAAGAACACGGTCCATTCTATGAACGTAAAAATAATAGGCGCAAAAATCCACGTGGAATAACAGCTATTTACCAACGGTTCCTTCACTTCAAATATTTATATTTTTTAAAAAAACCATTAATTATCTGCGAAGGTAAAACGGATAATATATATCTAAATTGTGCAATTAATCAGCAAGCAAAACATCACCCAGCACTAGCAACTACGAACAAAAACGGGACTGAACTACATATTGATATTTTTAATAATCACGGAAGAGTAAAAGAAATTTGGGATTTAGGAATGGGAGCGCCCTTCTTAGCAAAACTTATTTTTAACTATGAAAAATCACTTGCCCCTTTCAAATGTGGTGGCTTGGTGTCACCAGTTATCATTATAGTTGATAATGATAATGGGCCACGAGGGAAATGCGGAGTATATAAAAGTATTGAAGATTACGGGAAGCAAAATGTGGACGGCACAGCCCCTTATTATCATGTAACAAAAAATTTATACGTTGTACCACTTCCGCAAGTTACACCCGGAATCAATATTGATTTCGAAGACCTATTTACTAAAACAACCTTATCCATAAAGAATAATAATAAGACGTTTGCAAAAAAAGTTACCAATGACAAGACTGAGTATGGGAAGAAAATTTTTGCTAGCCATATAGTTAAACCGAATCAAGAAACAATTAATTTTTCCGGTTTTGATCCACTATTAACAGTAATTTCAGATGTAATTTCACATTACAATACTATTAAGCCGTAGGCATTGAGGACTTGTCTAAAAAAAGTGGCAGCACCTCACTCTCTAGATTGCCACATTTTCATTCCTCATTGGGCCAATATTGCCCAACGCATAATCGGTCAGCATTGTCATTGGCCTTCTCCGCTTTGATGTATTGATACCTCATCATTTTTAGCTCGCGATGAAGGCTACGGGGGGGGGTAAGAAGTAGCGCTCCTCACGCAATACCTTGTTCTCCTTGCGAAGCCGTTTCGGTTGTTTTTGAACATCATCCAAGTCTGCATGTCGGTGCTCTGCAATCCATTTGCCAAGCGTTCAATGCCCAACACCAAAATTACCCGCAACTTGATTGCGTGTCAAATCGTTGTTTAAAGCCAATTCAACTGCTTTATTGCGAAATTTGTCAGTATTTTTTTTACCTGTCATAAAATCCTCCAAGTTAACGTTGATTAACATTGAAGGTGCTATCCACTTTTTCCAGACAAGTCCAATTCTTCTAGGTTCACCACATAATCACCCGACTTTTTGCCGTTACTTTCCCCTTCCCGCTTCGGATCATGGCGGAGCCAATCAGCTTCAACAAGCACCTCTATAGCATCCTTGATTTCGGCGGCGGTGCGCATTCCCGGCAGTCTTACTTTGCGTTGGGTTTCACGGACATTAATCCGGGTGGGTTTATTTTTGATGATCCATTTTGCAAGTGTTGCGGCGTTGCGTTCGGCTTGGGGAAGCGAAGCATCACCGTAAGCCCTTGCCGCCATGGGTTTGAGATATTGTTCAATCATCACGGTTGCCGCTTCTACCGCTGGGATTTTTATTTCAAACGTTTCGCGCCGGGTTGTTGTCGATAGCCAAAGGTATTCAAAATTTAGTGCCAACCGTAAACACACGCCCGGCATTTTGCCCCACCAGCTTGCCATTGAACCGTCCGGTTGGTTTTCCGAATGTTGTTTGCGCCAATCCTGAAAGAAGTCCGCCGCATCATCGTTTAACATGACTGTGCCGTGAGAGACCCCTCCTTGGCCGTCAGGAATCATTATCAGCCCATTGAGCCACCTGAGGGCGGTTTCTGCTTCATTAGATTCTACAGCCCGTTTTGGCCGAACCTGTGGCACCCGGTCCGGCCAGCAAAACAAAAACCGGGCGGGCAATCCATCATCATCACCTTTTAACAACAACGTATGCAGTTTGTCCGGTTGAATACCGCCAAGGATGGAGGCCGCCAAATGTTTGATAGTGACGGCTTCGCCGCCGTTCCGTGCGCGGTCAATGGTATAGGGTCTGCCTCCGGTGGCTTCTAACCAGAATGCACGGTCCCCGCCTTGCCCACCTGAATAACGGTTAAAGCTTCCTAACCAGCCCGATAATTCATCCCGCATGACCAATAATCCTTTGGATTGATGAACCAGCAACCGGGCCAAGGCTTCGGGTGTTGTATCGGATACAAATATTCTTGGACGTTCGGGCCTGTTTGGTTCTTGCGCTTCTTTTGGCATGGGCGGGATCGGTGCGCCTGTTTTTGTTACTTCCTTGATCTGTTTTTCCCAATCATCCCGGATGCATTTTGCGGCCAATAGGTCGCCTTCGTATTGGCGTATAATATCCTGATTGGTTTCAGCACTGTCTTGTTCAATTTCGCGGGCAATGCCAAGGACGCTTTCAAGGGCCGGGCTTTTACCGCTGGACGGATCACCGACCAAGGCAACCCACAACATCGGCGGTTCTTTCCAACCGTCCCACGGGGAAACAAATCTTGAACAACCAACCAAGGCTGACAATAGTGACAATAGTGACATTCCGACGTAATCGACCGGGGCGGAACAGCCTTCGGCTTTTGCCAAAATCCATTTCCCCCAGAAATTACCGAATAATTGATAAGGAAATTCCGGCGGCGTCCGGCGCGGGTTCAAAACGGACATATCCGGTTCGCCCCATTCTTTAAGCTTAAGGACATTGCCGTTATTGAAGGCCACGTCCTCTTTAAGCTTAAGGGGAAGGTCAACGGTTGCGGCACACGGTTCCTTAAGCTTAAGGCAACCGTTGGCGGCACCGTTCCCCAATTTCTCTATAGAGGTTTTTTCCTTAAAGAGATTTCCTTTAAAGGCGTTTTCCTTATAAGGAATTTCCTCTATAGAGATGCTTTCCTTAAAGACATACGGTTCCAAATCCTTAAAGAGATCAAGCAACCGTTCCCGGTCCCAACCGTCCGTAATGGCATCGGCCACGTCCCAGCCTTTGGGCATGTCCCCTTTAAAGCTTAAGCTTAAAGGTTCCGGGTCGATAAATTTAACCATCGCCGCGCCAATTTCCTTTAAGCTTAAGGCGACTTTATCCCGGTAGCCCATGCCCGGCTCATCAAAATCCGGCCAGATAATCACGCCCCTGCCCTTTAAAGGATTAAAATCTGTTTTCTTAACCCCGTTGCATCCGCCAAAGACCGTGGTTGCCAGAATACCCAGATCGTTTAAGGCATCGGCGCATTTTTCACCTTCGACAATGACAACGGGGCCGGAAATTTCCTTTAAAGCATCAAGACGGTAAAGCGGACGAACCTCCGGGGCTTTCCATTTTTGCCGAACCAGATCATAGGGCCGGAATTCCTTTAAAGGCTTTTTGTCACTATTGTCACTATTGTCACTATTGTCACTATTGTCATAACGGTAAACAATCACCAAAGGCGTTCCCCCTTCATCGGTATAAACATGATACATTGACGGTTCCCCCAACATGGGATGAACGGTTGGCGCACCGTTCGGAAACGCCGGGCGGAAAATGGACGGACACGGTTCAATGATTGGATCAAGCATGGTTCACCCCCAAATATGCGGAAAGTTGACGTGCCGCATCCAGTTGCGAACATTTCATCAAGTAAGCAACCAGACTGATCACATCCCCGCCGCCGTCCCCGGTGGCAAAGTCCGCCCATTTACCGGTATGCATATTGATCATGAAAGAACCGGGCCGTTTATCAGCACGGGTTGGGTTTAAAGCAACCCATTCCCCATGGCGAATGCTACCGTCTGGCAACCAGCGTGACAGCAAAGCGGGCAACTGAGCCCTTGCCGTATCATTAACCTCTGCAAAATTGATATATGATTTACCCATGGGACACCTCCGATGTGGAAGCAACCAATAGTCCCTCTGACCATTCAATCAGGTCACGCCGCCGATAACGGATTGACCGGGCGGATACTTTAACGAACTTCGGACCGCCACCCCGGACCCGCCAATTCTGTAAAGCCCGGATAGTGTAACCGATAAAATCCGCCGCCTTGTGTTCGTTAATCATGCGATCAAGGTAATCGGCATCCCGTGATAAGTTTTCTGATATGTGCTGAAATACGCTCATGTATTCATCCCTTCTTTACGAGGGAAGACTCCAGATCACCATGACCTATCATCACCCCCGCTTACTTGCTGCCTCGTGATTCTAGCAAGCGTGAGATGGGATAAATAATCGGATAAAAGGATAAACTTTTATCCTAAAAATTATGCGTGTTTTGAACGGTCTACGTTGAACGGTTTTGTGATTGTTTTACGGATTGTTGAGCTGTCTAATGCTTTGAATTCATTTTCCCGATCAGGGTACTGATTTGCCAACCAGTCACAAATAGGGCCAAGCAGGGCAGTTTGTGGTCCTGAAAAATCTATTTTCCCGGCATCTCGTAAAGCCGAATAAGCTTCAAGGATTTCTGGCTTTACAGTCGGGCGGACTTGCTTCTTTGTCGGTGTAATTTTTATGGGCGTGTTTGATTGTATGGCGGGTGTGGGGCCATAACTTATACCTACGTTGATGAACTCTAACCCTTGCCCTTTGACGATATTCTTTTCCCATTTGATTGCGGGATCATTCAGCCAGACATCATTAGGGATTTGAACGATGTTATCCTCAGCACGGCGCGGCATTGCATGACCATAAGCAATTAGCTTCCGGGTCTTTAATCCATACAACATTCTTTTCTGAAATGTGTTTTCAAGATTACGGGATTTTGAAACACGTTCTGAGATCATTATTGTCATTGATTTGTCCTCTTTAAATATTGAGGAAAAACCTTTAACCAGCATATCAGTACTAACGCTCGATTCTTTATATGCTTCCCATTCATCGTTGCTAGCCACGGCCCTGTAATAATTGGAAAGCCCAATTGTTTTCATGAAATAATCCAAATCCTACATTACTTAAACCTGCCCATATTTCATAAATTCTGTTGAAACTTAATAATTATCAGGCTGCGATACCCATTCAAGGTTTTCAGTAATTTCGTTAAGCGTAAATTCACAAAGCTCCCTGAAATCTATATCATTTTTTCCGGATTTAGGTTTCAGCCACATACAACAATATTGATGGTTTCCGGTAATATTTCTTGGAGCATTTATAATTTCTGTATTTATATTCGTTCCGTGTTTACTATTAAAATAATTTATAATTTTTTTATAAATGATGTCATTGTAAGCAATATTTCCATGCTCACCATCGTCTATTTTTTTACCATGCAAAATTTGGTTTCTAATTCCTGATCCACCATTAAATATTTTTTTATGTAATTTATTATCTTTGAGAATTTTATTTTTAATATATCTATGATTTGTAGAATTCTTTCCTTTTTCACCAGCTATGCCCTCTAATGCAGAAGTAAGCATTGGCAAGCGACTACAGAATTGGGAAGCATTTATTGCTTCACCTAAATAATAAAACGGGTCTCCCTTTTCTTCGTATTTTTCTAATTTTTCCAGAGACTCCCTCTCTTTTTTACCGAAACTCAAGGGCACGGGATTTCTCCCTTTTGAATGTAGCAAAAAGAATTCTGCTCTATCTTCTCGTTTTACAAGAAACGGCTCCCATTCTATGGCTGCATAACATTGGGTCACAAAACTAATCTTGTCGAGTAATGGAAAAAAATCACAATTAAAGCTATTAAATGCGGCATCAACATTATCTACATCAATAGTTTTAGATACAACCCAGCCGTCTTTAGGACCAGCGACCATATCATTCGAGAACGGCTCAAAATGAAATCCCTTATAATCATAAGAGTCATATAATTTTGCTAATATCGAAATTTTTCGTTGGATATGATATTCTGGCATTTGGTTTTCCTCCATCCAAAACACCATGCATTAATGTTGTATATCATAACACCTAATTAATTTATCTTTTTATCTTCATAATCATCAATTCACGACACCCTTACTACGCTCTTTTGCGCCTTCGGGCGCTTCCACGGCGCTTCCACGGTTAGTTTTGGATTGTTGAATTGGTCAAACAAAAACCCTCTAACGTGTTGAGTTAGAGGGTTTTTTTATGGTTACGGGGGTAGGATTTGAACCTACGACCTTCAGGTTATGAGCCTGACGAGCTACCGGACTGCTCCATCCCGCGATACCAGATGAAGTTGTTGTTCCAGTTACTTATAGAGTTCTTTAGAATAAATCAATGGGGCCTTGTACCATTTTGTGCCATCTTTGTGCCTTATGCACAGCTCCCTCGTAATATCATTCACAATTCGGCCCAAACAAGTGCCCGGCGATTTCATCCATCGCCTTCGCATTCTCTTCCGATTTAAAGAGATGGCCGTAGCGATCCATGGTCACTTGCAAGCTCGAATGCCCCGCAAATGTTTGCACCGTTTTGGGCGACAGGTCCACTTCGATCCATGTGCTGATCGCGAAGTGACGCAACGCGTGCCAGTTGAAGCGTTCGGTTGGGCGCGTTGTATCTGATAGCCCTGCCGTCTCAATTTTTTCAAACAGCGGATACCATTTGCGTTTAACAAAGTTGTCATGACAGGTGAAGTTTCCGCATCGGTTCGGAAAAATAAGATCGTCCTTTTTCGAAAATTTCGTGCGTAGCTTCCATTCCTTGAGAAGCTGCACCACATTCCTGCCAAGCGGTATCGTCCGCATTCCGGCAACGGTCTTGGTAACATCCTCTTCGCGGTATGCATCAACCCGTGTTTCAATTATCACTTCGCCTTTATCAAGGGCTACATGCCGCCAACGGAGCGCACCTAATTCCCCTGCCCGCACGCCGGTTGCACTCGCGAAAACCAGTTTGACGCGCATATCTTCATCCGCAGCTTCTATCAACGCTTTCAATGTTTCCTTGGATGGTGGCACAATTTTTCGGCTTGCCTCATCACGCCGACCAATCACTTTAATGCCGTGGGCGGGGTTGAAGGCGATCATGTCGCGCTCTATAGCGAATTGTAGCACGCCATGCAGTGTCGTGATGATCCGGCGCGTGGTTGGTACCGATACCCCTGCCGCGCGAAGACTATCGCGAAATTCGATGATCGTTCCGGTGGTCAGATCACCAAGGACCGTCTCCCCCAGCCCATCCGTGAACACCACCAAGCGAGGATTATTTTTACCTTTGGTATGCCGCTGAGGGTCGGGACAAATGTAGTTCCAAATGTGCCCCTCATAGACGGCAAGGTTATGGCGGGTCATACGCTCACCACGCTCTCTGCGTCCTTCGCAGTAAGCAAGATATTGCTCACATACTTTCTTTAGTGGCGTCTTTTGTGCGTCACCGCGATATTTCCCTGAACTTATTTGTCCTTCTATTTCGATACGAAACGCAGTGGCTTCTTTCTTGGTTGCAAACTGTTTCCGCTCGCGATTGCCCTGGCGATCAACAAAGCTGACGGACCAAGCCGTAGTGACCTGACCTTCTGCGTTACGCCATTGTCGTTTGCGAATAGAGGCCATGACTATCCCTGCTGGCCTTCCTTCTCGCCATTCAGCTTTTTAAGGCTGCGTCCGTCGAGAATATTGAAGTAGTGGCGAAGCGCGCTCTTGCGCGCACAAATGCCAAGCCCCTTCACACGATAGATTGGCACCTCGCCTTGCGCAGCGAGGTGATAGACACGTCGGCGATTCCAGCGCCCGTCTTTCATCTTCCATTGAAGCTCGCGGGCAATCTGCTCGGCACCGGTGATCAGGTCATCGCCGAGCTTGATGTTGTCGTTGGAAACGAGTTCGTAGCTAGGGGAGTTGTCTTCTTTCATGGCGGTCTGGTTCCTTCCTGCCCCTGTATAGGCAGAAGGAATCAAGACATTGGGTGAAAGCCGGGTGGTTCTAACGGCAAGCATAGGCGAGCCTTTCCCCGGCGATTTCGGTTTCGCTAAAATCGACCGCGAGATCACGAGCCATGGCGTCGTAATCAATGTAGAATTGCACAGCTGTGGGGATCGGACCGTAAAGCCCATCGTCAACGAACAACTCGGCCAAATCGCGCAGGCTATCGACATAATAGATATCGACCTCTGGTCCGTTTGGGTCGTCCGCTACTTCGTCGTGGTCGTAACCGCATTCGCCAACGGCAACGATGTAACGGCGTTTATGATCCTCGTCCCACTCTTCCGCCGCTTCCAGAAAAGAGGCGAAATTGCCTTGATGGAGGCTCCACGCTTTTGCTAATGCCGCGTCTAACGCGTCACCGTCGATGAACTGGATTTCAAACTCCTCGACCCGCTGACCGTAGTCATTCACTGTCTTGGCCGCGTGGGCGTCGTAGTCCTCTGCGGTTTCGAAATAAAATCCGGTCGCTGAAATGTCGTAAGGTTGTGCAAATAGTGTAATCGTCATCTCCCTTATCTCCTTTGGGTTTGGGGTTCGCGTCTGTGAACCCTTGGCCTTCGCCGAGAATGGAGATGGGAGGGGACAAGGAAAATCGATGCCGGTGGTGCGGGCGCACAAGCCGAACGGCGCGGAGCCACGGCGGCGTCTATTTTCCTTGTGGGGAGAAAGAGGCAAAGCCTCTTGGCTTCCCCCTTGAAAGAAGTGGACTGGCGCAGACACGCCTCAAAAACCGCGCAAGGGATCGAAGCCGAATGGCCAAGACCGCTAGCGGGCTTGGTTCACGAGAGCCCGGCCCGAAGGGTGTGCAACGATTTGATGGAATTTAATGAGAAAACCACGTAATGCTGTACTGTCATGATTCCAGACTTTAACGCCAAAGTAATTGAAATTGTTGCAAAGCGTGCAGCGTACTGCTGTTCGAATCCTGATTGCGGCGTATCTACTATCGGACCGAATTCAGACATCGAAAAAGCAACTGTGATTGGAGAAGCAGCGCACATTAAAGGCGCACGATCTTCAAGCGCAAGATATGACTCGGCCATGTCAGACGCCGCTCGTGGCGAGATTACTAATGCAATTTGGCTATGTCGGAATTGCCATAAAAAAATTGATCGTGATTCTGAGCTTTACTCAGAAGATTTACTGTTCTCGTGGAGAGAGGAGCACGAAACAGCAATAACAAAAAGATTAGGAAACAAGAGCGATCAATTGCGTAATACAGCAGAGAAAACAGAGCTTGCAGAATTCGCGAGTTATCCACCAATCATCAGGCGCATTATCATTGATCAGCCAGCTGGTTGGGAATGGCGACTGACAGCAGAACTAATGCGTTATCTAAATCGCCCAACTTTTCGACGAATGAACGATTTACGTCAAGGTCACTACACGCATCCGCTGGAAAGCGTTGCCGACGAAGACTTGATTGAATGGATGCAAACTCGCATGGCCGAAATGTCGTCTCTAATTGGGCCTATGGAAGGACTAATGGAGCGACTTACTGCAAGTTGGGGTGAACAAGGAGTGGCTGGAGATATTGACGAAATTCACCATACTTGCTGCCTTATTCAAGGGAATTTAAAACAAATAGTCGAGCATGAAGAGCGAACCCGGTTTGTCAGGGTGTCCGACGATTTCGAAAAGCTAATTTCCCTTTTGCAAGATTGTCTTGGCTCTCAAGCCGATAAACTGCAGGCAATCCCTGATAAGTTGGACGAAGTTGTTGGGATGCTTGATGAATTGTCTGATAAAAATGACGGAGAACCCACAGTCATTCATCAGACGATTGATATCGTGCTTCCGCCAAATTGGACCAAAGATATGGAGCGCGAAATGCGTCGAGCAGAACGAATTCTGAGTGGCGAAAATCCTGACGGTCAGTTTTCCGATACGATCACCGGCATTCTCGGGTTAATTTTAATTGTTGGCCTCGTTATTTGGATTTTCTCTTAGTATTTCAGGCATTTCTCAAACTGCTGCATTTAGCATGGGTATGAATCTGCAAAAATTATCTCTGCCGCAATTTCATTGGTAAGAGCTATGGGTTAGAAAACTAGCGAAACATGAGAAGTGATTGTTGAACCGTCTTGTTTAGATTTTTAGACAGGCGATGATGAATTTTTCTAACGTGTCCCACATATTTTTCAGGTGGTGATCAGAAGGAAAAAAATCTGCGTTATGGACATAGGCGTGCAGGGTGTTTGCCGAAAATAGAGGATCGTTCTTTTCGAATTTTTTCAGACTATCGTGATACTTTTTGTCAATTACAGACTCTGACATCATGTAGGCAAGCACCTTACGGTATTTGTTTGATAACTTGTCTCCCTTGTGAATGTCAGGAACGCGTTTTGCTTCAATATAAGCTTCCATAGAAAGTTCCAGCAATACGCGGAAAAGCACTGCAATTGCGTTGTCGTGCTCGTCAAATTTTAGATGGTGTTGAAGTTCTGTAAATATATCCAATGCGCGTCTGTTTTGATGGGTTTGCTCTAATCCAAAATCTAAATTTCTAATGAGATGCCGCCGCTTTTCCGGCTCCGGTGAAGGCGAATCAGGAGTTGGCTGATCTGGTTCAACTGCTACAAGGGTTGGCTTGGGCTTCGCGTCAACAACGTCCGCTAAAGCATCCGCAGCTTTTGGTAAGATGTTCTCTTGATCCAACTCATTGAGGTATATGCGTTTGGCATTGTTGTCCCAAATATCATCCAGCGTCTTTTTGCGAAAAATAAGATCTTGAGATATACGCGCCAAAGCATCTAAAACCTTTCCTTCCTCGTGTGTAAATTTTAGTTTGTTGCCATCTACCGCAATACCTGCACGGTTACGGAATTGTTCTGCGGAAAGAAGCCTATTTAGATTTGATCTTGGTACTCGCTGTTCAGGTGCCAGCCGATTGGCTCCATGGAGGATTTTTTCAATTTCCTCGGCGACATTTATTTTTGTCCGTTTTCCTGTTCGTTTTTCAAAATACGATTTGGCCTCAGCATCCCACTGGCTCTGTCCAATGCCCCGTTGCTGCCCAGTATGACGACGATACAAAATTTCATCTAAACGCTCGCGGTCATTTTCGACCTGACATGCAATTGTTGACGGGAACTTACCGTTCCATTTTGCACGCAATTTTGTGAAAAACTCAGCCCAGTCTTTTGACGGTGAAAGTTGTGGCTGATCTAGCAATTTTAGAACAGTTGTTCGTCTGTTGCCATCATACACAACAAAATCGTCTCCCTCTTTGTGTACAAGCGGTGGCTCATAAATTTCGCTGGAATCTGCGATATCTTTTGCAAGGTTCCTCATATGAAGCGTGCGGTGTTTCAAAAGCCAGTCTATCGCCGCATCTTCATCTATTAGCTCCCCATGCCGATCATTTGCCCGGTTCACTTTTAGAAGCGGCAATTTGATATTCTGAATTTTCATTTTTTCACCACTCATAATTTATTCAGATAAAAATTACAGTTACCATAAGTAGAACTGCGAATTTATTGCAACGTTATTGTTCAGTGATCTCAGTTTTACGAAGTGCCTGATAGCTTAACCCGATTCTCGTAAATCCAACAACGTGACCGATTTGGAGCCGCGTGTCAGCGCAACATACAAATCTTTCAGACTTCCCCAATTTTCTCCGCGTACGATTATCGCGTGATCAAATTCGAGGCCTTTCACGAGCAGAGTGCTTCCAACGCATCGGAATACATTACTTCGTCGTTGGTACTTTCGTCTGGAAATCTCATCAGCATATAAAGATCTTAGACAAGATTCAGTCTCAATATGTTCTTCTAAGATGCATTTGAGAGCACTAACCGACTCACTCAATTTAACTCGAATATCGTCTAAATCCTCTAAGTAGCCCAGTACTGCGAGAATGGACCGTGGGGTGGTTCCTGCGATGTGTGCAGAAGCAAGCGACTTTCGATCTTCACGGAGCGGTCTCTGCTTATTTCCGCACAACACCTTCTTCACGAAATCTCGATCGCCGGGATTCAGACCGCCAAATGAGCGTTTGACGAACTTCACTGATGCCGATGATTTCTGTTGGTCAGTACCGTTCACAAGGACTTCAATCAAGCCCCGAAGAGTGGGGAGATCGTTCGCTTCAAGTATTCGGTATGAGTTTTTTACGAGGCTGGTTTCTAATCCCGCAGGTAACGAACGTGCCTTTGGCCGCACGACGCAAATCCTGCCATTCTTTTGATGCGTCAAGTTAATGAGCTTCGAGGACAAGCTAGATTGAGAAACAACATCCCTCACGATAGAGGAGCCTGAGAAATCTGGCTCTTGATCTCGTTTGAAGTGTTCTCTTGCGCCGATAAGCCATTTACCTAACGGTTCGTTGCCAGCTTTGTTCCATCGGTGTGGAGTATCAAGGGTTCCGAGGTCATTCTTGAACTCGCCTCTAACATCGGACCAATTGACCAATTGATCACTGCCAAGTCCGAATATTCCTTGCAATTCATCACCCAAGACACGGCAGGGTAATAAAGTACCCAACTGCCCCATCAGTTGGTGCATGGGTAACGTGCAGTCCTGATATTCATCAACGATCAAACCAGCATATGAATTGAGAATGCCTCTGACCACAAAATCTTTAGACAGAAGATTCAGCATCGCCGCATAAACGTCGTCCCATACTGCAAACTCAATAGAACTGTGGTAGTTCGCGTTCTCGGGATACCTGCGAACCCAACCCCAAGCCCAGCCTGCGATGGTATCAATGTGAAACTTGGCAGCCGGGATATGGTGTTCCTTAAACCGTTGTCGAAGAGCATCTACGCCTGCATGCGTGTGAGTCAGTACAAGTTGGCGCTCAGAACAGTGATATCCCACTGTTCTGACTATTGCTTCTGTTTTTCCGCAACCCGCAGGCGCTTCGACATATCCTGAAGATGCTGCAGCAATAGCTCGAAAAACTCCTTCACTCATCCTGAATCCATTGCCAAAGCTTATCGAGCCGTTGTTTGATAACGCTTTCGTCAGGTAGTTTCGAAAATGCAAATTGGAAGACGTTGGCCGAGTAGTCCATGCGTTTAATCCAGTCACCGTCTGTGATCGCTTTCCCAATTAGTTTCCGAAGCTCCAATGAATCGCACCAAGCAGCAACGTCGTCTGGTAGTACAAAGTTCTCGGCTTGCGCAGCCTTTCTGATGGTATTAAGAATTGATGTATGCTCAAGCGTGTCGTGGTATTCGGCAATTTTTTCAAGCATCTGAGGTAGCGCGCTCCACGGGAGATCGCAGGTCAACTGCATTTCTGTCGAGTTGCCTTCGTTCCACTGGCAAATGTGGACTCCCTCTTCCCGTAAATTCTGAGTGTCAGTCTCGCTAAGCTGATTTGGATCATCATTGTCACAAAGCGCTGCAACGCGATAACCGAGCTCTATCAATTTTGGACAAACCGGCTTAACCTGGCTGAGAGAACCGCAATCGAAATAGGATGTCGCAAGACTCCAAACAGGTACGATAGCATTGTCCGTACTGAACCTGTAGACATCGTAGGCCCTTAGACAACCAATCTCTGTTGCACCCTCGCAGGCCACGACTTTACTGCCAAGAAATGCTTCGGCGTTCTTTCTTACTGAGCCTTGTATTTTCGGAACTGTCCCAAGGCTATTCAAAGTGACAGTGCCGTCAGAAGCGCGTTTGCAAACGTGAAGCTCATTCTTTGAAACGCTCAGCTCTCTAATGACGACGGGTGAATGCGTGGTCGTGAAAATTTGTTGTTTCGAGTTTTTTAGTTTGTGAATCAGACCACGAATTCGGTGCGGTTCTAATCCGACTTCAAGCTCATCAATTAAAGATACGTTCTTGCCGTCATGGAGTTTCATTTGCATGGCGGCGGCAATTAGTTTTTTCGATCCGGTTCCTTTATTCCGCAAGGGTACGTTGTCTTCGTGCAGAGATAGAGCTCCAGCGGTCATAGATCGCCGTTGTAAATCAATCTTTGGCGCAAGAGTTGTAAGGTTCACTCCCGCATTTTTGGACTCAGATTTCACGGTATCAGCGACTGTTTGGCATTCTGCAACACTGGGGTGTTGCGAGATGTCACTCCGCCGCATTTCACGCGCCAAATCAGAAAGAATAGCATTCGGATTGGCTTGGTTGTCCGCGCTCAATCGCGTGAGGATTGTATTGTTGCCCCATGTAAAATGAAAATCAGAAAAAATGTCGATCCGACTCACCCCAAGGGTATTCCTGTCACTACCCCAAAGGGGAGCGCGATCCTCAGTCCCGTCGGCGTCAAGGCCTTTTACGACAAACCACTTTGGCTCAAGGTGCGCATCGATATTCAAAGAAACCGAAATAGCTGTTGTATCATTCGGCTCAGAAATTGGACCATTTTGATCAAGGCCACACTTGTACTGCGCGAACTTCTTTTCCTGAAAGAAGGTTTGGACTTCGGGACGAGTTTCATCCCAATCCGTAAGTGTGATTTGGATAACGATTCTTTGAGTCACGTCCTGCTCAAAGAAATCGGAGTCATCAAACGACAACGAAGTTCGGGGTGTAAGTGCGTAGTCTAGAGCCGTCAGTATAGTTGTCTTGCCGGTATCACCTGCCCCAATGATGCAGTTAAAGGCACTATCGACATTCCAAGACAGCGATTTAATGCCGCGAAAATTCCGAATGTATACGTGTGCCACTTTCATGATTTGAACCTTATGTATCCCGGCAGTCTGGCTACCTAATTCATGTATGTTTTTACACCAACCGGTTCCCACATCCACATTCCGATTTTTGGGTCATTGGCGACAGCTCGCACAAACTGCATCGGCACAGGAACAAATCCATCATTAGGAGTCCCCTCGCGAATTTCACCAATTTTCCAACCTGCGTAAATCACGACGGAGCCATTAGTTGGTGATGGATTATTAAAAAAAAGGGTTGATACAGTATCCGCACGTTCACGACCAAAAAGGACAATACCGTGCCGAAACAACGAACATGGAACGTCAGATACCGGCTCATTTTCTCTATCGGACAATTGTCGGATTTCGGCTAATTCCGGCCTACTGAGAATCTGCCCAGACATAGAACGCAAACAATCGGTGAACACCATATAAAATGGTAAATCGCACGGCGAATAACCGACAAATGCTGTTTTCCATTTCGAGAACAACTCTATTACAACGTCAATATCCTTGCTAGGTTCTGCTAATATACGAGGCTGTTTTCTATCAAACGGCGCAACGGGCATTCCTAAACCGGCAAGTACAATTGCCGCATCAATGCCAGATGCAGGTAAAAATGCATCAAACCCTTCCGCACATTGCTTTTGCAGGCGATTAAAAGCAGGTAAAAATCTATCGTGTTTAAACGCCGCCATTCCGTGACTTAGCGCATCAAGATTCGCATTTGGAAAATTTTCGGCAGTGGTGCCCACCACAGTTTCTGAGAAAATCTTTTGGGCCACGTCATCAGGGAGCTCTGTTGGTGACGAGACCCCATGAGCTTCAAGCGCAGCATTAAGCTTTGGCTCCGCCTTTTCCATGAGAATACGCAATGCCGACATTGCAAATTCGTTTTCGTTGTCCATTCGAACTCCCAACAACAGTATTTCTATTCGGAATATACTACACGCTAGAGGAACAAAACTTAAGCTGCAATTCCATATGAGGGTTTAGAGCGAAATACGCATGAAAAGTCGAATTTTATTTTAGAGGTGCGAAGCGCCAACAGCCGGGTGGATGCAACGGAGGCGCGCAGCGGGCCTCCTTGCCGACCAAGCGTAGCGCAGGGAGACAAGATGTGCGTATTACGCACACATCTTGCGCGTAGCGTGAATGAGTGGATTTATAATTTCTCCGACGTTTAGTGTTTTAATGTGATGGTGCAGAAACGGTTCATTTCAACTCCTGTAACTTATGGAGCCTTTTTATCCAAATAATAATGATCAAAAAATGTATTAAATACTTCCGCATGGACAGACAATGTGCCACACGATAAAGTAGTATTTGACATAGTGTTTATAATTAATTCTTGGGGGCGTTATCATTATGCAGCGACGTTTTATAGGAACAGGGTTGCTAACTGCGACATTGCTATTGAGTGCATGTCAAACGGCTGATGGGCCTAACAAACAGACCGCCGGGACACTTTTAAGAGCTGCCACAGGTGGGCTTCTTGGATCACAAATCGGCTCCGGTAAAGGTAAACTTGTCGCAACGGGTTTTGGTGTGCTTTTTGGTGCATGGTTAGGTTCAGAGATTGGAAAATCTCTCGACGAAGCTGATAAAAAGGCAATTGCAGCAACATACGCCAATGCACTCGAAAACAATCAGGCCGGAGAAGTCTCCGAATGGAAAAATCCAGACAAAGGTGTAGTTGTGCGCGTGACCCCTAAGGCCATCGAAGAAAGAACAACGACAGGAATCGTAATTCGTAGAAGCAATGTTTCGCCCATTGGCAAGTTTGATGTTATTGGCCAGAACTACATAGCAAAAAAAACCTCGAATGTCCGTTCGGCACCAAATACGGCATCGGCGGTTGTAGATCGATTGTCTGTAGGCGAAAAATTCATAGCAGCAGGTGCCCCCAGCGGCAAACCGTGGATTATTGTGGAACAAAATGGGCAAATCATCGGTTACGTGTTTCGTGACCTAGTCGGACCAGACGCGCAGCCAAACCCGAGTTTCGCAGGGCGCGATGATATCTTGGGCCCGCCCCCCTCTATCAAGTCTGCTGAACAAAAAGTTGCTTCTTTGGAGAACTCGGAAAACTTACTTATCGAGGAAACCCAGATGACGACAAAATGCAGAGACGCTGGGATGGAATTAGAACACAAGAACGAAAGCTCCAGTTCAACCGAGCAATCAAGCTACTGCAAGGGGCCTGATGGTTCTTGGGATATTTTTTAATTTGCGTTAATGCGTAAAACTTGAATTCCCTTGATCTAATGTTTCCTAAACCATGTCGGACTTTAGATTATTGGTTCAGTGGCGGTATCGGCTGCGCATCATTGTTTGTTTTGTTCGTAGCCTTTACATTCGGCGGCAATTCATTCGCTTTTGCAAATATCAATGAGAATAGTTTTAGAGCAGTAAAGCACTTTTCACCCTCACATATAGCTTCACTGCGCGCACCGGCTCTTTCTGATAGAAAGGCAATTCTCCAAGTCAACGGTAGAAAAACACTCGGAGTATCTGCACACGATTATATCCGTGAAGGTGTTTCAAGAGGAGCAATAATTGTTAACCTTGCCGCTGAGGCAACTGCAAACCAATACCTAAGATTGGATGACGTTGTGATTGGGGGCGATAACGCCCACATCAAATCTGCCGCAGACTTTAAACAATCGAGTAAGACTTGTAATCTTACGCTCCGGCACAGAAATGACGGTCTCAGTGCCGTTTTCATACCTCACTCGCGCGCAATTAAGGCCAAAATTTGAACCAAGGACATGCTCTATTCGGTCCATTCGGGATGCGGCTAAACAGAAGGTTTTTGTTGCGCCGTTCGAGTTTGCACGGTCAATTGATCGAACTCAATTTGAACAACTTATTGAGGGAGTTAGGCTCTGGCCGAATGAAGGTGTGTACCACAAATTGTCTCGCACACGATTTTGCCGAAATTCGGGCGCTGAAATCGCAATTCCTGCAAATTTTGTTCTCTCGTCACTTTGGGATGATGCTTGGAGTCTTGCCAGTAAACGCATTCCATCGCCAAAGGCTTCACCCCGCAAAACCACTTATGTCTTACATAACAGAGGGGAGAAGGGTTCAGGCGTTCCTGAATATTTTCTTGTTCATGAGGAGGGTATAAACAAGAACAGCCTTGTCGCCCAAGACACGCGTTTAATGCGAAACGCGCTCGAACAGTTAAAGCCGGATAGCCGGTCAATAGGTGTTCGTGTTGCAACTTATTTTCAGTTTGGTGAACAGGCAGGTGCAATTGTCGCGCATGTAAACCCCGATGCGAAGGCAAAAGATTTTCTGCAACAGAATGACGTAATTTTTGCCGGGCTTATCTCCGGCACGACGACAGACATTACAACTACGGCTGATCTTGTTGCCGTTGTAAAGAATTTGCCTACAGACAGCACAACGATACGGCTTGCAGTCGAACGAGGAAGCGAAACTGATGTCTTCGATGTCCCCTTAACAAAGCTTCTTCGCAATAACGAAGCCACTAGCTCAAAGCTGAAAACATGTGTTCTCGACGTCTATCCCGATAAAAACGGTGATGCAATTGGAGTCTTGCCGGCGTCAATTCTCCGCCAAATTACGAATAATGAGTTCGAGGCGGTGGTCTCTCAAATCGATGACCACAACCCGATGGGCGCATTTCATACATTCCGATTACAAGCCCTGTGTGAAGTGGAAGATACCCATGTCGCGTTCCCGGTCAAATTATTTGGAACAACTCATTGGGATGCAGTAAAGACTTCGTTAGATATATCCGTCAGCTCTTCATCGCCGGGAGGTTATGATGGGACGGAAATTATGGCCACTAACTATCGAGTTAGAGAAGGTCACGTTGAATTAGCAGCCGCTTTCATGGGTCAACCCCCCGGTAACGTAAGCATAGCGAAGCGGATTGCTGGCTTTACGTTTGTTAATGGTCCAATCATTGTTGCCAGCACACCAAATAAAGGCGCAGCTATAGCACCTGCGCTGATTCTCGCTCCTCCGCAATCGTTTCCCGGCAATACGGCTGCAAACAATGACAGCATTGATACTAATCCCTTTCAAGCTGCGTTAATTTCATTTGGGAACGGGTTCACATACGAATTTGGTGACGAAATATTGTGTTTCTTAAAGGGATATGACGGTGGATTTTCTGCAACCTTAGCTTCACCTGACTACCGAGAATGCAGAGAGAACACTCGGCGTTCCATAGAGGCGCACGACGCCAATCATTCTTGGGCCTCACTGATCGGGGCGTTATTGGGGTACATCACCACACCTCTTGCCACTTTATTCTTAATTTCAAAGCACCGGCAAGAAAAACTACCATTCACCGAAATATTTAAACTTCATTTTAAAGGTGAAATGATTGAGGGAGGGGTTGTTGCATTTGGTCAGTTACTGACTCATGGGGAAATATCTGTTATATTCTTCGCGATGGTTATATCCGCCGCCGCTGGCGTTATCCGAGGTGTAATAATGGCATCTATTTATCAATGGAAAAGAGATATCTCGTTTAGAGTGTTATTCATTGCGTTGGGTATATCGGTTATAGTCACTATCATATATTTCTTCGTGTTGGCGGGGCAGGCAAATGCTGGGGGTGGGAACGCACTAAGGGAGGCCTTCAAAGATGCAGTATCGCAAACCGCGAAGCGGGCTGATGAAGCCGCTAAATTAGCAAAACAAACAGATGCAGACAGGTTAGCCAAAGCGGAGGCGGACCGGTTAGCCGAAGCAAACAGATTAGCGAAAGTAGAAACCGACAAAGTTGCCAAACAAGCCGAGGCAGATAGGCTGTTAAAGCAGCAAAAGGCCACAAAACTGGCCGAGAAAGCAAAGGCTGATGCCGCACGGGCACAACAATCCGCTACCCTTAAAAAACAACGCGATCAAATCAAACGCGACGCCGCGATGGCGAAGCTCAAGAAGCTTCCTGCCGCAAATGATAATGTTGCTGGAGGTGCGAAATCGAGCTTTGGAGCCATTGAGGTGCCAAAAAAAGCACTCGCAGGAAATCCGACAGGCAAGGTCAAAGCAGATGCAGGGGCCGCAGTAAGAAAAGCCGAAATCAATGCTGACACAGCCAAAGCAATAAATGATAAGGTTCAAAATCACAAATTTTTTCGAAAGCGTAAGGCCGAATCAAATATCCAGCAAGAAAAGAGGGTTGCGGAACAGAAAAAGCTAGAAGAAGCAGCGCATCTCGCTAAGAAACGTCAGTTTCAACAAGTGCCTCAGAAAAAAAGAAGTGCTTTAAAGAAAAAGCTGCGCGACGAAAAATCACGGTCAAAAAAAGAAGGTTTGAAAAAAATAAGCAATCCGCGAAATGCGACAACGAAAGACCAAGGACATATTTTAGCTAGGCACGGAACTGGCTCCAAATATCCCAAAAAGGACAAATTTTCAGAAAACTGGAGCAACGAACGAATTTTTCACAATGTATCTGAGATAGCAACTGACCCTAAATCGATTCATATAAGGAACAATCAAGATACTCTGACGGCTATCGGCATTAGAGACGGTGAAATTATTGGTGTAAATTATAGTCGCCAACCAGCAGATAAAAACAACCTCGTAGAAAAATTGATTAACATTGATACAGCGTACCCAATTAAACACCTCAAAGGCCTTGACGATTTAATTGATGAAGGGGCAATATCTTATTTTAATTAATGTCAAAGATAATAAATGAATGTAAATAACGAAGAATATGACAAAAAAATCAAAACTATTCGATATTTAGTTTTGGATGAAATGTGCGATCAAAATAAGAGTTTGGATCAGGGATATATATTCGATCTTTTTCATTTATTGAGTCATCAAGAAGTTGAGACTGCCTTCGAATATCTTATGAAGTGTATTTTAGGAAAAAAATTGCAGCTCGTGCATTTTACTGCAAGCTCTCTAGTATCTTCCATTCAAGTCCTCCGGTCTGATTTATCGCCAGTACGTTATTCTTCTTTTCTGGATGAAGCGGAAGCTTACGCGAAAGAGGAGTTTAACTTTTTTGATCCAGACTGAAATGAATTAAATATTAACAACATTCCCACCATGATGGCGCGATTACTCAGCAACCTTTTACTTCTCATCCGGTACCTCATCCGCAATAGCAAATTCAATCTCAATCATGCCGTTTTGAACGAGTTTAAGTTGTTCCTGCATATTCCAGATTTTCTCTATCAGTTTGCTGGCCTTGTCGACATCCATGATCTTGGTTCCTTATTGTTGGTTAAAACTCAGTTTCGGGGTTAGGCGTTCCATCAGGCCCTGCCGTTTAAACCCACGTTGCAGGGTAACGCGGGAAACGCCAAGCAAGGCGGCGGCGTAGCGGCAGGGATAATTGTTTTCGGCGATCCAGAGGTAAGCGTCACGGACGGTTTCGGGGTTGAGGGAACGAGGCCTGCCGATCTGCTTGCCTTTACGCCGTGCAACGGCAATGCCTTCTTTTGTCCGGCGCGAAATAATCCGGCGCTCATATTGGGCAAACCCCGCCATGACCGTGTAGAACAGATCGCCTTCCGGTGTGGCTGTATCAACATGCATGGAAATGATCTTGAAACGTATGTTGCGGCTTCGCAGCTTCTCGGCTGTCAGGATTGCGTCTACGGTAGAGCGGAAAGCCCTGTCCAAATCCCAGACGACAAACGTATCTCCGGCCCGTAGATTCGATATTACTTCTTCAAAGACCGGGCGGCTTTTTGCCACGGCGGAAACGTATTCGAAACACAACTCATCACAGTGGTTGCGCAATCCTGCCGCTTGTCTGTCGGTGCTTTGTGACTTGGTGGAAACGCGCATATAGCCGATGCGCCGCGCCGCAATAGTCATGGCTTCCCCTGTACAAAAAGGATGCCTTTTGAACAGGGGTGTGTGAGGGCATTGCTGCCCGGATACGGTATTTAAATCTAGCTGTAATCCGCCTTTTTTCAAGTTGAAACCTTCTTCAAATATGTAAATTATACGCTGGAACAAAAACCATCCATTATGTTCACACCAAAACATACCCCTGCCGCAATACTCATTGCGGCCCTGTTGGCGGGTTATCCCCAGACTTCTTTTGCGGAAGGTTTTACCGGTTCAGATGTACTGAAATGGAAAAAATCTTCACAAGAATCATATTTTCGGACATCTGTAAGCATGGCGGGTGTGATCGCCTCTCAAAACCGAAATGAGGCCGCACAATGTATAGATCGGTGGTATTTTATGGATACAGGAACTCAGCAAAAGCGAGCTAATCATATACGTGATATCATGAAGCAATATCCTGACCACAATCCTCAAGCTGTGATATTTGCAATTATCCGTAAAGCATGTGGAAGGCTGTTTTAGTCACAATTAGGTTCCAAGGTCGGGCAGTTTCAATTCGGCGATTTTGGTAAATACAGGATCGGTCGTCACCTGTTCTTCATGATCGGCTTTAAATGTAACTTCCATGTCTCTGTGGACCTGATCATTAAACTCATCAAGGTCATCTTTACCCGGCGGGTGTTTCTGATCCGCCATACGATCCTTCATCGGCTGGATAGTTGCGTTATGATAATCCAGCAGGTCTTGCTGTTGGCGGTGTAGCGCTTCGCGGTCTTCGATAAGTTTTTTATGTGCCTCTGATCCGGTGGCAGTTGGCCCCAACGCCTCCAGTTTTTCATCGATATCTTCAACTTGCTTATCGAGCTTGCGAAGGCGCTCATTCATTCGATCTTCAAAATCGGTAATAGTATTCCCCCCCTTCGCGTAAGCGGCGGCATAAACCGGATCGTCATTGAGTAAAGCTTGCAGCGCGCTTAATTGAGCATCTGCTTTCCGGGCCTTTTTGGCCCGGATATCCGGGCGGCTCTCGTGATCCGCCGCCGAAGTTTTATAGCGATACCCCGCCTTCGTTTCCGAAAGCTCGGAGTTATGATCGTCCAGATTTTCTCCGGCTTCCCACTCTCTTTGCCGCCTTGTATTTTCGTTTTCTTCTAAGCTCATACGTCCTCATACAATTGAACCTCCATTTTACCATTTTTGGGTAACAGAGTGCAAATTTGAGAGTACTTATCGCCTACTCCGCTCCACCCGCTTACTGGCAGCACGATAAGCCCTCCATTCATCATCAAGAGCGACTTTTGTACGCTCAATGAATGATTGCTGCGCTTCATCAATGACGGGGGCTGTTTTAAGGCGGTCATAAATCAGTTCCGTGCGGGCATAGCGCACATAGGTTTGTAGCTTTTTAATTTCAGAATTGGTCAGGTCCGGCTCTACATCAAGCGGTCCAGTCAGTTCGATGATCTTGCGAAGATGTTTTAGAACCAGTCGGGAAGGCCATTCTTCGGCCCAGTCTATAAGTTCAGCGGCATGGGGATAGATATCACCTTCATCTATGCCTCGGCGTTCTTTGAGTTGTTGTTTGATCTCCGGCGCGAGACCTGGCTCATCAAAAGAAACCGCTCCGTCTTGGTAATAGCGCGACAAGACAAGTCGCCCGCGAATGCGATTGTATTGGAGATAGGTCGTGTTCAAGGACAGCCCCGTTGCCTTGGCGGCGGCCTTTGGCGATTTGCGCTCGGAATAACACCGCAGCAGTTTTTCTGCCTGAACGGTGGTAACGCGGGCGCGGCGGCTCAAAATGAGCAGCGGCATGTGCCTGATAAACCCCTATCTGCTGCGACGGAGTTTTCTAAGTTAAATCAATGGGTAAGGCAATGTTTAAGCGGTTTTGTCTTGTGATATATACAGGGGCATGCCTTGAACGGAATTGACGCCAGTGCTACTCCATAAAAACCACATTTCAAAAACACCTTCGCCAAAAGAGCACGATTTTAGCCGGGAGTCCGTCCGGCTGGATCGGTGTCTCAACCAACGGCCCTATGGAGGTGTTTTTATGTTTCTATGTTCAAAATGTAACCGCTATGTCTGCAACCCCTGTCAAACCCCTTACAAACGTTCCGGTGAACCCGCCGAAGTCTTCACCGCAAATCCAGCGCAACTGCGCTCGCGCGCTTATTTCCGGCGTTTAGCAATTGCGACAAGTAATCTGGGGCTATCGCGCCGAGAAATTCCGAACTGGATGGCTGATGTCATATTCGAGTTTAAAGGCGTCATCCGCTCCCATGACGGACAGACACTAAACATTACCGATACGGCCATTGATGACGCTTTCCGCAATGACGGTTCATTCAGGTGGTTGTCTGACTTCATGGGCTTTGCGGAAAGGCCCCTTCGCCAGAGCCCGCAAATGCGTATTATCGTTCGCCTTCAGCTACTCGATATTGCCTTCAAGATCGACAAACCGGAGATCGCCAAACATTTTGGCCGGTAAGTTACCCCCGAACTTCCCCCCAGTTCGGCAGGCATAGAGCATTAAGAAAAAGGCATGGCTGGAAACGGTCATGCCTTTTGTTTTTGCCCTGAAAGGACCCCCCCCCCTTGTCTACCAAGCAAAACTACAAAGAAGCCAGCCGCTCAATCTTTATGAGTTCCATGCTGGGCTTCGCCAATGTCGCGGCGGCGGTGGCTACCTTCTTCTCCGTCCAGCCTGTGTTCAATATGACGCGCGGCTGGGTCGCGGAGTTTACGACCACACAATATGGCAATGAGTGGATAGAGCCTGTCTCATGGTTCTGGTGGCTGGCGATTGCCGCCACCCTGTTTTTTACCGCCCGCGCCTCCATTGCAACCGTGATCGTAATCGGTGCTTTCGCCTTCGCAACCCGCTTTTTGTAATCCCCAACCTGAATAGGAGAATAGATATGTCACGCACACCAGAAACCGTTATCGACAAAAAAGCCGTTTCCAATCGCAATTGGACCATCGGCATTGGAGCGTTCTTCTGGTTCCTCGCCTTCGGAGCCTTTCAGAACCCGGACAATGGCGGCTTTGGCCTTGTCTGTCTTTTGATTGGCGGTGGACTTTTCTTCATCGCGTCCAAGATCAAAACGCGTTGGTCGAAAACCTTCGAGGCCAGTTCTTACAACAAACGCTAATCACATACACAACTCAATGGGGGGCTTCGGCCCCCCTTTTTTCATGGAGAATCTGGATGTCTGATCCGTTTAATGAACAAAATCGATATGGAAGCGCGGCCTTTACTGATGAAGATCAATTGCGCAAGGCAGGTCTTTTATCCGGTTCCGGCTTGCAACTGGGGTATTGGAAAAACAAACCCATACGGCTTGATGATGACGCGCCGATTATCACAATCGGCGGGGCCGGGTCTGGAAAGCTGCGCGATGTCTTGTCTTATGTCGTTTGCCGTTCCCCCGGTCAAAGGGCTTTGATCCTTGATCCGCGCGGAGAACTGGGGGCCATCAGTATTCACATTCATGCGTCCTATGGCGATCATGCTTATTTCTGGAACCCCATGCGCCTTTGTGGTCTCCCGGTGCATGGGTGCAACCCATTAGATATCTTAAAACTGAGTAGCCCCACCTTCCATGCCGATTGCAAGTTCATTGCGGAAAGCCTCGTTGCGATGACAGGATCGGATAGCGGCAAATATTTTGAAGAACGCGCCCGGAGCTGGATTGAAGCCCTGCTTAAATCCATTGTCGAGGCGCAAGGCGAAGTCTCGCTGGTTGATCTGCACTGGGTCGTCAGTATCATTGAATCCGATCCTCAAAACTGGGCGACCCATTTGGAGGTTATGCTGGCCTCGGACATTCCCAGTGTTCGGCGCACGGCATCAGAGATGTTGACCAAACAACAAGACAGCCCGCGTGAGTTCGGCTCGATCATGGGCACCGTCTATGCCAGCCTGAATTTTCTTGATGACCCGACTTTGTTAACGTCGCTCGATCACTCCGACTTTTCACTTGAAGAACTCACTGATCCAAACCGCGCTTCCAAAATCTTCCTCAACATTCCGGCAGAATATCTCTCCATCTGGTCGCCGCTGATCCGGCTCTTTTTCACCGTCACCATGCTCTATAAATCCCGCGCACCGGAAGCGCCGCGTATCTTGCTACTGGTTGATGAAGCAGGACAGTTGGGCCGTTTTGAGACACTTCTACGCGCCTTCTCCTACGGGCGCGGCATGGGCATTCGCGCATGGGCGGTGTTTCAGGATACGGGGCAGATTGTCAGGAACTTTGGTGCTGCTGCCCTGCAAGGGTTTTTGGGTTCTGCTCAGACCCGGCAATTCTTCGGTGTCCGTGATTACCAGACGGCAAAATTGATCTCTGACATGCTGGGTACGGAGACATTGGAGTATGACGACGAACAACGGCAAGACGAAGCGCGGCGGCGCAAACGTGAAACCGTGCGCAATCTGTTTCTAGAGGATGCAGACCCGTTCAAAGCCGCACGTGAATATCAGCACCACGAGCGCGATGAAGAACGTAAGACCAAACAGTCTCGCCCTTTGATGACCCCCAGTGAGATTTTGGATATGCCGGAAGATCGGCAAATCCTGTTTATCTCTGGCAAAGGTTTGCCGCCGATTTATGGTTGGAAATACCCCTACTATCAGCGACGCGAAATGGCGGGATTGTATCTGCCGAACCCGTACCATCCCCCTATAAAAAAGTGCCGTATCAAAACGCTTTTGGGTTCGCGCTGGGTGCCAGTGATTACGGAGGCCGCACCCGAGCGCTTCGCCTCTTTCCCCCAGCATCAAGACGGCAGTTGGTCATATTTGAAGGGTTACAAACCCGGATAAGGAAAGGACCAATCCATGAGTAATAACGACACCCCGAAAAAACCCAGCCATCTCGCCTATCAGGTCAGTGAAGGCCAAGAAGGAAAATCCTTCTTCAACAAGGTCGGAGCGGCCTTCGAGCATAAGGATAAGGAAGGTTATAACTTGCAACTCGACTCTATCCCGGTCGATGGCCGCGTGACACTGCGTACGCTCAAAGAGCGTGTACAGGAGACGCGGGACGGCAACAAAGGCCAATCCCAAACCCAAGATCGTGATAGCGAGAGATGAAACCCCTCAGGGACGCGTACCGGCCTAGCCAGCCGGGACGCGACATCGCCACCAAGGCGGAGCTGGATCAGTTAAGCCGAAACCGCGCCACGCCTGAACCGCACCTACACTTAAGGCCGGACGAGGCGATAACTTCTCAAGTGAATGAGCAGGTAATGAACTCCAATGAGCGGCGCATAACCGATCTGGAGCAACGCTTGCAACGGATGCGCGAAGGCGGCGAACGGGATTTTACCCTCGCCGCCGTTCACGGTCGGGCCAAAAGCGATTTTGATCGGAGCCGGGAATGAGCGACAAAACTAAAATCCCTAGAACAATCAGAATGGTCATCGACTTGCCCATTGAGACGCACACGGACATGGCAGTTGAATGTTATTGCTGCGGCAATCCGTCAAATGCAGCAATCAGCCGCCTCGCCTCACTCGTTCTGCATCACGCATGGCAAGACCTCGGCTCTCGAAAGCATTCACCGTACTGGCTCTCGTCCGTGTTTGCGGAAATCGAGGAACTGTAACCATTCATATGCGCTGACATCGGGCGTTTCTTTTGTCTTTCACCCGATCCAACCTTTCAAATCGGTCATGATTCTTGCGCCATGACCAAAATACTCCCAAAGACCATTCCTTTTTCCATTCGCTTCACTCCTGCCGAGAAAGCGGAGCTGGAGCACCGTGCCGGGTCAGCCCCGCTCGGCGTCTATGCCCGGGAGCGCTTGCTTGGTCGTGCAGAGAGGAACTATCGCAGGCTACGGACGAAACAAACCAAAGCTCCGACCGTTGATAGAACAGCTTTAGCTCAGGTTTTAGGGCTGCTCGGAAAATCAGAACGGGAACGCAATCTCAAATACATAAGCGAAGCGGCGCGGGTCGGAGCACTTCTGCTAACCCCCGATGTGTTGGAGCACATAGATCAAGCGTGCCGGGATATTGCCGAGATTAAGTCCATGGTCATGAAGGCGCTTGGGATCAAGGAGGATTAGCCTTGATTTTGAAAGCGTCCGAACGTGGCGGCGGCAAACAACTGGCGCTCCACCTACTGAACCAACGCGACAATGAGCATGTCGAAGTTCACGACATCAGGGGCTTCATTGCGGGCGATCTGATTGGGGCCATGAAAGAAGCCTATGCGGTCAGTAAGGGGACGCGGTGTCAAAAGCACCTCTTTTCCGTTTCTTTAAATCCACCGGCAACGGAGAAAGTCGGAATTGACGTTTTCGAAAAGGCTATTGAGAAAATCGAGTTAAAGAACGGATTGACAGGTCATCCGCGCGTTATTGTTTTTCACGAAAAAGAAGGCCGCAGACACGCGCACGCGGTCTGGTCACGCATTGATGTGGAAACGATGACCGCTAAAAACCTTTCACACTACAAAAACAAACTCCGCGATATCGCCAAGGAAACGTATCTTGAAAATGACTGGGCGCTCCCGGCAGGGTTCATTGACAGCAAGGCGCACGATCCGCGCAATTATTCATTAGCTGAATACCAGCAAGCCAAACGTATGGGACAGGACGCCCGCGACCTGAAAGCGATGATGCAGGAGTGTTGGACTGCGAGTGACTCCGCTTCTGCCTTCAAACATGCACTCTCGGAGCGCGGTATCACCTTAGCCAAGGGCGACCGTCGTGGTCATGTTGCCGTAACTCATGAAGGCGAAGTGCTCGCCATATCACGCTATACCGGAAAAAAGGCCAAGGAAGTGCGTTCCAAATTGGGTGAGCCTGAAAACCTGCCATCTGTCGAGGAAGCAAAGATCGCCGCCGCTGGCGCAATGAACGGCGCTTTGGCCCGCCATATTGTTGAGGCCAAGCAACAGCGCCGAATGGCTTTGGCTCCGCTTGAGGATCATCGCCAACATATGACCAACTATCATCAAGCGGAACGGGCAAGATTGGACGCCGGACAAAAAATACGCTGGGAGCAAGAAGCCCGGCTTCGCTCCGAACGTCTCAACAAGGGCCTGCGTGGCCTCTGGGATCGTTTCAGCGGCTATCATGCGGAGACAGAGCGCCGGAATATTGCCGAAGCGCAAACAGCGCTTAGTCGCGACCGCGACCAACACCAAGAACTGATCACCGCTCAACTAACCGAACGTCGAAGACTACAAGTTGAGATTAAGACAGTACGCGATCAGCAAGCGGAACTGCTCCGCAACCTGCGAAGTGATCAGCAGGCGTACCGTACAAAACCACCAGAGAAACAACCTGATCGAGTTGCACCGCGCATTGAGCCACAATTCAGGCAAGTGGCGAAGGTAAACGAACGGAAAGAGCCATCAAAACTAACAAAGACATTCGAACGCCAGGTACAGCCGGAGCCAGCCTCGCCCCCGCTTCAGGATCGCCTGCAACGGCTTCGGGAAAATCGAACGCCTGTATCTCGTCATCAAGATCGAGAACGGGAGCCGTGATTAAAATCGAGGATATTTCAGGGGGAGGGGAAGATCAGAAATCTACGCTATGCCGACCTTTCGTACCAAGTCCCTTTCCCCGTACCGCGCTTTGTTAGGTGGTTTTCCGATACCAAAGATTGCAGGTGTTTTTTGATGGTATTTCGGTTTGCGCCCGTAAGTTTTACAATTTGCGCAATCGTAAGTCTGCCGTGTTCCTTGGCAAGCTCCAAGATTTCCAACGATAGCGCTGGTAGGGTCTCAAGCATAATACGCTCTCGTTCGATCTTTTTTTGAAGGCGCTCCTTCTGTCTTTTTAAAGCACTTAGAAAGTAGTTTACCCAAGGTGCCCAATCCGGTGAATCGCTACGGATCGTGCCTTGAGTTTGGCGCAGCGCCAGATAATAGTTTTCTTTGGTCTGTTCAATTACACTCTCTAGTGAAGCGTAAGGCACATAAGCGTAGCCGTTGCGCAGCAAAAGCAAAGTCGTCAAAACCCGCGATAACCTTCCATTACCGTCCTGAAACGGATGAATAGCCAGAAACACCACCACAAATATTGAGATAATAAGAAGGGGATGAAGTCGGTTTTCTTCCAGAGCAGATGTCGTCCATTCAACAAGCTCGGTCATTTGCATCGGTGTATCAAAAGGTGTGGCCGTTTCAAATATCACACCAATCTCATTGCCGTCCTCATCGAAAGCGCTGACGTTATTGGGGTTGGTTTTATATTGACCACGATGACGTTCATCTTTTGCGCTATGAACAAGCAAATCGCGGTGAAGCTGTTTGATATGGTTCTCTGTAATTTCCAACTCTTCTGAATGTGCAAACACAGTCTCCATGACCCCCGCGTAACCGGCTACTTCTTGCTCATCCCTTGTCTCAAATTTCCTAATTTCAATGTTGGAAAGAAGCCGCTCAACCTCTTTATCTGATAATTTACTGCCTTCAATCCGTGTAGATGAGCCGACACTTTCAATGGTTGCGACACGACGCAGAGCCGATAAGCGTTCTGGTGCAAGCGTTCCAAGCGCTTTCCAAGCGCCTTTGAACTCATCGAGTTCGGCGATAAGGGAAAGGATTTTTGGGGTAATCGAAAGTGAATCAGTTTTGACGCTCATACCCAATAACATACCCATATTTACCCATAAAATCAATGTGTGGGTAAATATATCCGCAACTACACCCAAAAATACCCGTAAAATTTGGTTTTATAGCCGTACGGCTTCGGTCTTTCGTATGTTTAAAAACAAAGGGCTCCGAGAAAAACAAATGTCAGTAAAGACCGCGAATAGCGCATTCATAAATCTTTCGGTGGTTTAACTTTGTTTCTATTTGCATACTCACAACATGCAAAAGAAGAGCGAATTAAACCTAACGCGCGACAAAAACAATTCGTGAATTTCAATTGCTGCTTTGTGCCCTTTTGTGCCACGGAATCCATGGGACAAAATGCAAATCGTTGAAAAACGGCAGAACTCTGCGGTTTTTTGTGCGCAGCATTTATGCACAACAAACTCCACCCCGAAGGGTGTAAGTTATTAATATTGTTTAGTAATTTTGGTTGCGGGGGTAGGATTTGAACCTACGACCTTCAGGTTATGAGCCTGACGAGCTACCGGGCTGCTCCACCCCGCGTTAATAATATACCGAGCCTTGCCCGGTAGCAGTTTTA
>Ga0316209_1000890_pt1 | contig 39640 bp, 35 predicted proteins | sample 6monopyrite_MG_FD_204945 | JGI IMG/M metagenome (GOLD analysis project Ga0316209, IMG submission 204945) | Microbial mat bacterial communities from mineral coupon in-situ incubated in ocean water Damariscotta River, Maine, United States -... | ecosystem: Environmental > Aquatic > Marine >...
ACCTGACCGCAGACATCAGCAAGATGCCCTGGGCAAATCGAAACTATAACAAAGTACTTATTGACCCGGCACGAAGCGGCGCGCTTGAAGTTATTAGCAATATCATTAAGATCAACCCACAAAAAATAGTCTATGTGTCCTGTAATCCGGCGACACTGGCGAGAGATACTGGCGAATTGGTGAAAGCAGGCTACACTTTGGCCAAGGCCGGGGTGATGGATATGTTTCCGCATACGACTCATGTTGAGTCTATCGCTTTATTTGAAAAATAAACCGTTTTTAGATATTGGTAAAAGTTGTTCAAAAAACGGGTGGTTTGAATACTATCAGTCGAGAAGCTAATGGTTCAGGTTCATAGGCCAGAGACACCGTTAAATATTACCCATCCGGACTTTACCATCTGGCGTAAATCGCTGGTATCGGAAAAAGAAAGCGCCACAGGAGAGAAGGCGCGCGAAGCCAACTGGAGTAACGCGATCAAGTTGTTGTGCGCGTTAGAGGCCACTTCGCCCGAAGATGGTGATCAACTCTATCGGCAAAGCTTTGAAATGGCTAACATACTGGCGTCGTTGGAAGTCAGTAATAACACTTTGATCGCAGCCGTTCTTTATCCATTTGTTAACGCCGAATTACTCAATCTAGATTCAATAAAAGAAAAGTGTTCCGCCGCCATTGCCAAACAGCTTAGCGGTGTTATTACCATGGACGCTATTCGAACGTTGCAGTCTGATCACAGCGATAATCATGACGCCAGCCATATTGATAATTTACGCAAAATGCTACTGGTCATGGTTGACGATGTTCGGGTGGTGTTAATCAAACTGGCTGAACGCCTTTACTTTTTACGTGAAGCAGTAGGTGACTCAGAACCGAATCGAGAAAAAATTGCGCGTGAAATCAACGAGGTATATGCGCCACTCGCTAATCGTCTGGGCGTCGGCCAGATTAAATGGGAAATGGAAGATCTGGCTTTTCGGATCCTGAATCGAAAAGACTATATTGCAATTGCCAAATCCCTCGACGAAAAACGCGTTGCACGAGAGAATTATGTTAACAGCGTTCTTAGCGCGATTGAGGACGCTCTTAAACCGCTTCAAGTAACAGCTGATTTGCAGGGCAGAGCCAAGCATATTTACAGTATCTGGAAAAAAATGCAGCGCAAGCAGGTTGGTTTTGAAGAGATCTATGATGTAAGAGCCGTTCGGATCCTGGTAGATAAAATTCAGGATTGCTATTCAGTTCTGGGCATCGTGCATGGCTTGTGGAAACATATTCCCAAAGAGTTCGACGACTATGTTGCGACTCCTAAAGAAAACGGTTACCGCTCGCTGCATACAGCCGTGATTGGCCCCGAAGGAAAAACCCTGGAAATTCAGATCCGGACTTTTGAGATGCATCAGGAATCGGAGTTGGGAGTTGCCGCCCACTGGAAATACAAAGAAGGCAAAGGCGGTCCTTCTGATGGTTATGAAGCTAAAATTGCCTGGTTAAGACAGTTATTGGAATGGCAGGAGGAGGTCACCGAATCTGCCCACCTGGTAGACGAGTTTCGCAATCAGGTGCTGGAAGAGAGAGTTTACGTTTTTACCCCTAAAGGAAGGCTGATTGACCTTCCCAAAGGCGCCACTGCGCTGGATTTTGCCTACCGGGTGCATACAGAAGTGGGGCATCGCTGCCGTGGTGCAAAGGCCGACGGCAGAATAATTACATTAACCCAACCGTTGCAGACAGGTCAGAAAATAGAGGTGCTGACTAGCAAGACTGGCGGCCCGAGCAGGGACTGGTTAATTGAGCACTATGGCTACATTCGATCGTCGCGCGCGCGTCACAAAGTTCACCAATGGTTTCGCTTACAAAATAAGGACAAAAATGCCGCTGCGGGTAAGCTAATGCTGGAGCGAGAATTGCAAAAACACAAGCTTAGTGGGATCAGTTTCGGCAAAATTGCCAGTCAATTTAATTATCCGGGCGAGGAGGAGCTTTTTGCCGGTATAGGTGCGGGTGATAAAGGCTTGCACCAGGTTATAAACACTATACGCAGTTTGCAGGACGCCCAGCCGACTATTGACCGCAATACAGTTATTAATAAGCAGCCCAGAACTAGCAAACGCAGCGTCTCCAGCGATATTCTGGTGGAAGGTGTGGCTAATTTGCTCACGCGTATGGCGGGTTGTTGCAAGCCGCTGCCCGGGGATGAGATTGCCGGTTACGTGACCCAGAGCAGAGGAATTATGGTTCACAGGGCTGACTGTCGTTATTTATTGGCCTCGCAGCAGAGTGCGCCCGAAAAAGTCCTCAAGGTTACCTGGTCCGATTCAGTTAACGAAAAATATCTGATTGATCTTTTGATTAAAGCCTATGACCGTCAGGGGCTTCTCGGCGATGTAACTACTTTGCTAGCCGAGGAAAAAGTCAGCGTGACCTCATTGAAAACACACGTAAATAAGAAGCGACTGATGGTGAGCATTCATCTGCAAATCGAGCTGGCTTCAATCGGCGATGTCGCGCGTATAATGACGCGAGTAGAACAATTACCGACAATCGTCAGCGTGCAACGAAAATAGCCGGTTATCAAAGGCGGCCTGTGTTTCTATGAATGAAAAGTCGAATAAATCAAATCATTGCAACCTCGATCAGCTGGAGCGTTTGTCGGGTATCGAGAAATTACTTGGCATTATGGCTTGTTTGCGTGACCCGAAAAATGGCTGCCCCTGGGATTTGGCGCAATCTTATCGTAGTATTTTGCCGTTCACCATTGAAGAGGTTTATGAAGTTGCCGAAGCGATTGAAAGTGAAGACTTCGGCGCCCTAAAGGACGAGTTGGGCGATCTGTTATTTCAAATCGTTTTCTATGCGCAAATTGCCAAAGAAGAAGGACGTTTCGATTTGGATTCGATAATTCTCGCCATTAGTGAAAAGCTGATCCGAAGGCACCCACACGTTTTTGCAGCTAGTCAGTTCAAAGATGAGCAAGCACTCAAGGATGCCTGGGAAACGCAAAAACACGCCGAGCGGGCAGAGAAACCACAGCCCGATACGAGCTTGTTGGCTGATATTCCTAACGCATTACCCGAATTGAAAAAAGCGCAAAAAATTCAGAGCCGGGTGGCAAGAGCCGGTTTTGATTGGCCCAACGTCGGGCCGGTATGGGATAAACTGGAGGAAGAGTCTTTAGAAATAGCAAACGCCGCCGCTAATAACGACCAGTCACAGCTCGAAGAGGAGATCGGCGACCTGCTTTTTACAGCGGTTAACCTGAGTCGTCATTATGGCGTCGATGCGGATATTGCATTAAGAAGCGCTAACCAGAAATTTGAGCGACGCTTCCGCACTGTTGAAGAATTATCGAGTGGAAACTTGGCCGATTGTAGTCTCGAGCAACTTGAAGTTTACTGGAAAAAAGCCAAGCAGTTGCTGGATTAAACTTTAAGTTGAAACCGATTAACGAGTGATTCGATAGAAAATTTTTGTTAGAATAGCTTCCCGTCCTGATTGCTTCCATAGAGCAGTTAAACTCAGCAGTTAAGTATAGTTAAGTAACCTTTAATCCTGATACTGAAATTTGCCCCCGAGGCAAAGTTTCCAGAATGGTTATTGCTGACGTTTTGCTCGAAAAGCCTTTAGAATACATACATAACAATTTGTTTTTAAACGATTTTGGCGAACTCACATGACTAAGTTTATTTTTGTTACGGGCGGCGTAGTTTCTTCTTTGGGTAAAGGTATTGCTGCCGCATCGCTGGCAGCATTGTTGGAATCACGTGGCCTCAAAGTGACTTTGCTCAAGCTTGACCCTTACATCAACGTCGACCCGGGCACCATGAGTCCATTTCAGCACGGTGAAGTTTTTGTCACCGACGACGGCGCGGAAACCGACCTGGATTTGGGTCACTACGAGCGTTTCGTGCGAACCCGAATGCGCCAGGCGAATAATTTTACCACAGGACGCGTGTACGCAGACGTACTCAAAAAAGAGCGCAAAGGTGAATACCTTGGCGGCACCGTTCAGGTGATCCCGCATATAACCGATGAAATTAAACGTAAAGTAATCGCTGGCGCCGGTGACGCCGACATTGCCATGGTGGAAATCGGTGGCACTGTGGGGGATATCGAATCGTTACCGTTTCTGGAAGCGATTCGTCAGCTCGGTTATGAGCTTGGGCGAGAGCGCGCTTTGTTTATGCATCTGACTTTGCTGCCCTATATTGCGGTTGCCGGGGAATTAAAAACCAAACCAACGCAGCACTCGGTAAAGGAACTCCGCTCAATTGGTATTCAGCCAGATATTTTAATTTGCCGCTCGGATCGGACTTTACCCGCGTCAGAAAAAGCTAAAATTGCGTTGTTTACTAACGTCGATGAAAAGGCCGTTATATCCCTCAAAGATGTCGATAGCATCTACAAAATTCCCTCAATACTCAATGCGCAGGGACTGGAACGGCTGATCAGCGAAAGGTTTAAGTTGCCCGAACAGGAAGTGGATTTAAGCGAATGGGAGCAAGTACTCTACGCCGAGGCAAATCCCAATGGCGAAGTTAACGTGGCCATGGTGGGTAAATATATGGATCTGACCGAAGCTTATAAATCCCTGATTGAATCGCTAAAACACGCGGGTCTACAGAATCGCTTAACGATTAATATTGATTATGTGGACGCCGAAGATATCGAAAAGAAAGGCATTGGCTTGCTGGATAATGCCGATGCCATCCTGGTTCCCGGTGGTTTTGGCGAACGCGGCGTTGAAGGCAAAGTACAAACGGTTCAGTACGCGCGCGAAAACAAGGTTCCTTACCTTGGGATCTGTCTCGGGATGCAAGTGGCGGTTATCGAGCACGCCAGAAATTGTACCAAGCTGGAAAACGCCACCAGCACCGAATTTGTCGCTGACGCAGTACACCCGGTAGTAGGCCTGATCACCGAATGGATAGACAAGGATGGTAACCTGGAGCAGCGTTCAGCGGCTTCCGATCTCGGCGGCACCATGCGCCTTGGCGCGCAACCAGCGCGACTGAAAAAAGACACCCGAATCAGTCGGATTTATGCGAGTCAGGATATTAACGAACGACACCGTCATCGATATGAAGTCAACGAAAATTACGTGTCGCAACTGGAAGAGTCAGGCTTGATTATTTCTGGGCGTTCAAGCCAGAATAATCTGGTCGAAACAATTGAGCGTAACGACCATCCCTGGTTTGTCGCGGTGCAATTTCACCCGGAATTTACTTCGACACCACGCGACGGACATCCTTTGTTCACTTCTTTTATTAGTGCTGCGCGTGAATTTAAAACTGCCCAGGAGGGCTAGAGCAATGAAAGTTTGCGGATTTGAAGTAGGCCTGAATCAACCTTTTTTTCTGATCGCCGGGCCATGCGTTATCGAAAGTGAACAATTAGCGCTGGACACCGCCGGTTATATGAAAGAAGTAACCGACAGGTTAGGTATACCCTTTGTTTACAAGTCTTCTTTTGACAAAGCCAACCGATCTTCGCACACCAGTTTTAGAGGTCCCGGCATGGCGCAGGGATTACAGATCCTGGAAAAAGTAAAAAATCAGATCGGGGTGCCGGTACTGACCGACGTTCATGAGGACACGCCAATGAACGAAGTGGCGTCGGTGGTTGATATTCTACAAACGCCAGCTTTTTTATGCCGTCAGACCAATTTTATTCAACGTGTCTGCGAGCCGGGTATACCCGTCAATATCAAAAAAGGTCAATTTCTAGCGCCATGGGATATGGTACACGTTGTCAATAAAGCGCGCGCCACCGGCAATGACAATATTATGGTTTGCGAGCGCGGCGCCTCTTTTGGTTACAATAATCTGGTGTCTGATATGCGCAGTCTGGCAGTGATGCGAGAAACCGCAGCGCCAGTAGTGTTTGACGCAACTCACTCGGTACAGCTGCCAGGAGGGCAGGGCGCGTCGTCTGGTGGTCAAAGAGAGCACGTGCCGGTATTGGCAAGAGCAGCGGTGGCTGCGGGTATCTCGGGTTTGTTTATGGAAACCCATCCGGACCCGGCTAATGCGATGAGCGATGGACCTAACTCCTGGCCAATGCACCAGATGGAGTCGTTACTGACGACGCTAAAATTGATCGACCAGACGGTAAAGCAATCAGGAATGGCGGAACTGGCGCTTAAATGATTAATTTTGGATTACTTAAATCCACAAAAACACAATCAACTAAATTTTTAAATTGAGGTTTTTATAGAATGAGTAAAATTGTTGATATTATCGGCAGAGAAGTTCTCGACTCGCGCGGAAATCCAACGGTCGAAGCCGAAGTCAAGTTAGAGTGTGGCGCAATAGGCATCGCCTGTTCGCCATCCGGCGCGTCAACCGGTTCGAGGGAGGCGCTGGAGTTACGCGATGCTGACCCGTCGCGCTACCTTGGTAAAGGCGTACTCAAAGCGGTTTCTTATATCAATGACTTGATTAAACCCGAGCTGATTGGCAAGACGGCGTCAGAGCAGAGCAAAATTGACCAGATCATGCTTGATCTGGATGGCACGGAGAACAAAGCCAAACTGGGCGCTAATGCGATCCTGGCGGTTTCTCTGGCCACGGCAAAGGCCGCTGCGACTGCAGCGGGTAAACCCCTGTACGCACAGATTGCAGATGGTGTGATCCTGCCGGTTCCGATGATGAATATCATCAACGGCGGCGAGCACGCGGATAACAATATTGATATTCAGGAATTTATGATTTTGCCCGTCGGCGCGCCGACATTTTCTGAAGCCTTGCGTTACGGCGCAGAGATTTTTCACGCGTTAAGGTCAGTATTGAATGCCAAAGGACTGAACACCGCGGTCGGCGACGAAGGTGGCTTTGCGCCCAATCTAAATTCAAATGAAGAGGCGGTTCAGGCGATAGTTGAGGCGGTCGAAAAGGCTGGGTACAAGCTGGGCGAAGAGATATTCCTGGGATTAGACGTGGCCGCTTCTGAGTTTTATAAGGATGGAAAGTACCACCTTGCCGGAGAAGGCAAATTATTGACCTCGGCTGAGTTTGCCGACTATCTGGAAGACTGGGTTAACCGCTATCCGATTATATCGATTGAAGATGGTATGGACGAAAGCGATTGGGAAGGCTGGAAAGTTCTGACCGAAAAACTCGGTCATCGCGTCCAGTTGGTCGGCGATGATTTGTTTGTCACCAACACTAAAATTCTGGCCGAGGGTATTGAAAAAAGCATTGCCAATTCGATATTGATCAAAGTAAACCAGATTGGCACTTTGACGGAAACTCTCGCGGCTATCGATATGGCACGCGAAGCGGGATACACCTCGGTTATTTCGCATCGTAGCGGTGAAACCGAAGATTGCACCATCGCAGATTTGGCCGTGGCCACCTCTGCAGGACAGATTAAAACCGGTTCTCTTTGCCGAAGTGATCGAGTCGCCAAATATAATCAGTTACTCCGTATTGAGCAATCCCTGGGCGATCGCGCGATTTACCCCGGACGAAAAGCGTTTAACTGTTTTTAAATTAATAGTGAGGGCTGAAGTAATCTAAACTTCAGCTCTCACCTGACTATGAAAATACTCGCCGCCATTTTTGTTATATTAATTTTTATTCTCCAGTACCGGATCTGGCTGGGCGAAAACAGTTTTGCGGAAATTGAGCGGCTTAACGCCAGAATAAGCGAACAGGTCGAACAAAATAAGTTGCTGGCGCAACAGAACGCCGCGCTCAAAAAAGAAATTAAGCTGTTACGAACCAACGCACAAATGTTGGAGGAAAAAGCACGCGAGCAGCTCGGCCTGGTCAAATCCGGTGAAACTTTTTACCGAATTATTCCAGCCGAAGAGCCAGCTCAAAAAAATGCAAAAAAAACACCAAATCCCCAATAAGTGTTACAACTAAATAGCAAGACCTTATGCAAATTGATCTCTCACAGATAACGGGTACGACGGCAATTATTACCGCTGCGGGGACTGGTCGCCGTATGGGAACGGCGTTGCCAAAGCAATATCTAGAGATTCAAGGTAAAACGGTACTGGAAACGACCGTTGATAAATTTCTCTCTCACACGCCAATTAGCCTGATTGTCATTGTGGTCTCCCCCGACGATAGCTACTTGCACCAGCTAACCCGATTCAGCCAAAACCATTTACATACACAAAATAATAAACAAATTCTGGTGGTCAAAGGTGGCGTTGAGCGGGTTGATTCTGTGCTTAATGCGCTCCGTTTTCTATCCAGCATGGGGCTTCCTGCTGAAACGCCGGTGATGGTACACGACGCTGCCAGGCCATGCGTAACCGATAAAGATCTTACCCGTTTAAGCCTGTGTTATGAAAATGATAAGAAACCCTGCGCTTTGCTCTCGCCGGTAACTGATAGCTTGCACCGAGTCGATTCAAATAACCGAATCGTAGAGTCAGTTAATAGAAATGGCGTAGTAAGGGCGTTGACGCCACAAATGGCCAGCCTTGGACTACTGTTGACTGCGCTTGAAGACGCCGTCGCCAGAAAGTTAACGGTAACAGATGAAATTAGCGCGTTAGCCAAGTACGGTGAATCAATTCAGGCCGTTGAAGGAAGCATACGTAATATCAAGATCACCCATCCAGGCGACCTGGAGCTTGCGACAATGTATCTGCAGCAAGAATAGCAACTTACTCTCTTTCTGTCTTAGTTACCCTCACACAAGACTCCAGGCGGTGTATGAATAATTTGAGTGTACAAGTGTACGCCGAAACGGTATGCTACGCTTTTCTGGCTAAGAGTGCGCTCGATGACAGCTTCCATTTTAAAATCTTCTCAATTGTCTGCTTATTCCAAAACCGAAGAATTGATCAACGCAGTGACTCATGGCATCGGTTTTGTTATCGCTACACTGGGTCTGGTTTATCTCTTGATCAGAGCCGATGGCGCACTGGCACTCACCAGTGTAGCAATTTACGGTGGCTCTTTGGTGCTCATGTTTCTGGCTTCGACTATTTATCACTCGGTGCGTAACCCCGAACGCAAGAGTTTGTTCAAAACAATTGATCACTCGGCAATTTATCTGCTTATTGCGGGCACCTATACGCCGTTTATGTTGGTGAGCCTCGATAATTGGGTGGGTATTCTGGGTGCGATAATGATCTGGGTGATTGCATTTTCCGGGTTAGTTTTCAAATGGGTGGTCAAACACCGCTTCCCCAAGGTTTCACTCTCGCTTTATTTACTAATGGGCTGGCTGGTAGTCGCTTTTGCCTATCCCTTATATAAAGTCCTTCCTGGCGGCGGTTTATGGTTGTTGCTGGCGGGCGGGATCTGCTTTAGCGTCGGGGTACTTTTTTACGTGGCCAAGCAGGTTAAGTTCACCCATGCTGTCTGGCATTGTTTTGTGATGGCGGGTTGTGCTTTTCATTTCTATTCAATTTATTATTTTGTGATCTAACTAACGTCGCCATGGTGACAGTTCTAAAAGCGTTGTTTCAGCCACAAAAAAGCAGACCCTGCCGAGGGGTAAGGTCTGCTTACGATCAGGCTATCTTTGAGTAGTCCTGGTTTAGTCAGGGCTGCTAATAACTAACTCCGAAAAGTCTAATTCCAACCACACTGGCGAGTTTTATTTTGTTCATCCAGCCAGGTTTTCAAAGGAGCAAAGTAATCGATAATGGCTGATGCGTCCATTTGTCTCGAACCAGTCATGGTTTCCAGCGCGTCCTGCCAGGGCTTGCTTGACCCCATTTCTAACATCGCGTTAAGTTTAGCGCCGACTTCCTTGTTCCCATAGATGGAACAACGTGACAGTGGCCCTTCATAACCCGCCTGCTTACACAACTCGCGGTGAAACTGGAATTGCAGGATATGGGCGAGAAAATAACGAGAATAAGGGGTGTTGGCCGGTACATGATATTTCGCCCCTGGGTCAAAATCAGCCTCAGTTCTTGCCACCGGCGCCCTGATACCCTGGTATTTTTCGCGTAGATCCCACCAACCTTTATTATATTGATCCGCAGGAATTTCACCGCTGAACACGCCCCAGCGCCACTTGTCGACCATCAGACCAAAAGGCAGGAATGCGACTTTTTCCAGCGCCATCTGCATTAAATAGGGCAGATCGCTGGAAGAATCGGAAACCTCGTCTATAAGGCCAATTTTTTTCAGATAACTATCATTAATTGAAAGCGCGATAGTATCGCCAATCGCTTCATGAAAACCGTCGTTGGCGCTATCCCGGTATAGTTTTGGTTGCTTCAGGTTATAGGCTCGCTGATAAAAATTATGCCCGAGTTCATGATGAATGGTGACAAAATCCTCGGCGGTTTTTTTGATGCACATTTTAATGCGATAGTCCGTTGTACTCAGATCCCAGGCACTTGCATGGCATTGAACCGATCGGTCTCTGGGCTCAATAAAAAGCGAACGTGTCCAGAAGGTATCGGGCAAAGGTTCAAAACCAAGTGAAGTGAAGAAGTTTTCGGCAGTTCTGACCATTTCAATTTCGCTGTAGTTTTTGGCTAGCAGGCGCTCGGTCAGGTCAGTCGCTTTAACGGTGGATTCGGGAGCGACGTCATTAAACACATTACCCCAGCCTTGTGCCCACATGTTACCGAGCAGATGGGCCGGTATGGGTGCGTTAACATCCACAACTTCATCACCATATTTTTCGTTTAGTTTAGCCCTCACATGACACTGAAGCCCCTGATACAAAGGCTTGACCTGATCCCACAGACGGTCCATTTCTGCGCCAAATTCGTCTGCGGGCATATCGTACTTAGCGCGCCAAAGTGCGCCGGTATCGGTGTAACCCAGCTCCTTTGAGCCCTGATTGGCAATTTCGACCATACGCTGGTAACCGCCACGCATCTGAGTGGATACTTTACGCCAGTTTACCCAGGCGTCCAGTTTATCCTGATTACTGCTGGCTGGATTGGCCAGAGTTGCACTTAGCTCGCCCAAATTAAAACACTGATTTTGATCGGTACAGCCCTTGGCGTAAGTTGCATCTAGCGTCGAGCTGATTTGCGCCAGCTCGGCAGAGAGTAGATCATCTTCTGGTGCCGGTAAGATGAGTCCCGACATTAGAATTTCCAGTTTGCGCTGGGTGTCAAAATCTAGCTGTAAGGAATTGAACTTTTTCGCTCCCTTGGCCAGAGAAACCCCTATTTTTGTCGCTTCTTCGCTCATTTTTGCGACGAGTGCATTAGTGTCTTCAGTGACAAAATTAGCCTGAATCCAGGCTGTTTTGGCTTGAAATTCGTAGTCTCTTTCAAGTAACGCTTCGGCGTCGCTGACAAAGGACTTCGCCTGCTCGGCGGTCACGACTGGCGGTGATGGCGTCTTTTCTTTTTCTTCCTGTGGCTGACAAGCGGCAAGACTGGCAGTAACTGTGACCGCCAGACAGAGTCTGTTAAGAGAAATGGGGTTGCTCATATCGGCTTTACCTTAGTTTTATTGGTGCGGATGAGGGTGGCTAGTTTACGCCGGAGCCATTACTGGCTGGTAACGACAAAAAGGATATACCGGTTACACCACCGCTTCAAGGCTAAGGTACTAATTACCATTGTATTTGTTGAACTTTTGTTATTGTCACAAGGCACAATTTTTGTGTTGTCCTCAGGTCAGGAGATGGTTCAATTAGATTGGAAAGACCATAGACTGTGAAGTGCGACCAACAATGGAGCAAAAATTGTTCTATTATAGCTTGAAGCAGTCGGAGTCTTGTTGTAGTCTCAGTCATCCGCTAATGGAAGCGGTTGCGTGATACTAATAAGATTCAGCATCTCAGGGATTGGTCAACCAGCTGTACAAGGTCTGAGGTTAGTCGTGAAAAAATTATCTGTTGTAAGTATTTCCCTCCTCGTCGTTTTATTGAACGCGTCCCCTTTACTCATTGCAAAAGAGCTCGCCGGAGTTGAAATTGAAGAAGTTATTACCGTGTCTCCGGGAGGAGAAAAGCTGCGTTTACGCGGAACGGCGGTTAAGAACAATGCTGCTCAGGCGGTTTATGTCGGCGGACTATATCTTCAGAATGACGTAGCAGGCGGCGCTAAAGAAATTCTCGAAAATCAGGGAGCTAAAAGATTTGTCATTTATTGTAAAAGCTCAACGATTAAACCTGAAGCCTTGATCAGGGCATTAAATCTTGGGCTTACCGCCAACCACAACGAAGAGGAATTATCCCAACTAGAGCCAATGGTCAGTCAATTCAATTCTATCTGGAATACCGAAATAGAAGAAGGCGATGTGGTATGGATCGATTATGTGCCCGAAAGAGGTACATTGGTGACCATTAATGAAGAAGAAAAAGGCCTGATCCCTGGCGAGGCGTTTTACAAAGCGTTTTTAAAAACCTGGATTGGCAGCAAACCCCTCAATTCATCCATGAAAAAACAGCTACTGGGTGATGAGTAATAGATCGGTATAAATTTGGAAATTACAGGATCCCGCGATTGCGGGATTTTTTTTGCCTGTTAAAATGCCTTGCACAGAGGATTTAGATCTCAGCGCTTCGATTTTGGCAGCGCATCTGAAAACTAGAACACTTGTTCACAAGGAAATTAGATCATATGACTGCAATCGGGCCGGTAATGCTCGACCTGGAAGGTAAAAAGCTCACCTCACAAGATCAGCAGTTGCTGGCTAATCCACTAGTCGGTGGGGTGATCCTCTTCAGTCGAAATTTTGAAAATGCGCACCAGCTATTAGAGCTCACCACTTCCATCAAGTCGATCAACCCCAATTTAATTATCGCGGTTGATCAGGAAGGCGGGCGCGTGCAAAGGTTCAAGAGCGGGTTTTCTCAGTTGCCCGCGCTGGCGAATTTTGGATATCTGGCAGAATCTGATCTGGAATCGGCCAAAACCTATGCTCGCTTTTCCGGTGAATTGATGGCACGCGAAATTATTTCTGTTGGATGCGACATCAGCTTTGCGCCAGTGCTGGATCTGGGTAATTCGTGCAGCGCTGTTATCGGCGACCGAGCGTTTTCTACCGATCCCGAATGTCTGGTACAGCTGGCAGCGGCCTATATTGATGGAATGAATAGCGCGGGTATGGCGGCGACAGGCAAGCATTTTCCGGGGCATGGCTCTGTTTGTGAAGATTCCCACTATGCCATAGGGCGAGATGAAAGAAGCCTTAAAACTATAAAAAACAATGACCTGATTCCTTTTGTTAAACTGATTTCTAACTTAGGCGCGATGATGCCAGCGCACCTGATTTATCCCTTAGTCGACTCACAGGCGGCCGGATTTTCAAGCGTCTGGTTAAAAACGATCCTGCGGGAAGAGTTGGCTTTTAAAGGCGTCATTTTTTCCGATGATCTTTCTATGAAGGGCGCAGAAGTTGCTGGCGGATACGTCGAACGGGCTGCGGCGGCTCTTGACGCTGGTTGCGATATGATACTGGTATGTAACAACCGTGAGGGTGCTTTATCGGTGCTGGACTCTCTCGGCTGCTGGCAAGCTTCCAGTGAGTCGAGCGCTCGCTTATCGAAATTGCTGAGTAGCCAGCAGGCAAGCGGGATCGACGCTTTGAAGCAGACACAACGCTGGCAGTTCTTGGCAGCCTCAGCAGAAAAGTTTTCAGGTGATCGAGATGTCACGAATTAAAGCGATAGCAATAATAAATCTAATCAACAAATTCAATAGAGCAGGATAAATTTATGGATTTTTCTTCAATCGAAGTCTGGCTGACGGACAATCTTGGCGATTCGGCCTTGATTGTCAAAATGTTTGTCGTGGTGTTTATTACCATGCTGGCTAATTTTATCTGGCGACGCGTATATAACCGCTTGCATCGACAGCTGGAGAAAACGCGTAATCATTGGGACGACGCGCTACTGGTGTCTTCGTCTTTGCCGGTCGTCGTTATGATCTGGGCTATTGGCGCCTGGGTGATCATTAATTACCTGTTTTCTTACCCGGTGCGCGAAGTGGTTTCGGATGTTGTTCTGGTAGCGCTCTTTGCGTGGTTTCTGGTTCGATTTATTTCAGAGACAGAAAAAAATCTGGCTCGTGCTAACCGCGAAAAGAAAGATGAGAGCAAAGTCGACCAGTCGACCATTGAGGCGATCAGTAAGCTGTTGCGCGTATCGGTTTCGATCACGACCGTATTGGTGATTCTGCAGACCATGGGTGTGAGCATTAGCGCAGTGTTAGCGTTTGGCGGTATCGGCGGGATCGCGGTTGGTTTCGCGGCGAAGGATCTATTGGCCAATTTTTTTGGTGGACTCATGATCTATCTGGACAGACCGTTTTCGGTCGGTGATTGGATCCGTTCGCCAGATCGTAACATTGAGGGCACAGTTGAATACATTGGTTGGCGACAAACGCGTATTCGCACTTTTGACAAGCGACCGCTGTACGTGCCCAACGCGATTTTTAACAGCATCTCTGTAGAAAATCCGTCGCGAATGAAAAATCGTCGAATTTACGAAACGATCGGACTGCGCTACGACGATTTACCGCTGGTCGCCAGAATAATCGCCGAGGTCAAAGCCATGCTACAAAAGCATCAGGACATCGACAGCCAACAGACATTAATTGTTAATTTCAATAAATTTTCTGAGTCGTCTCTCGATTTTTTTGTTTATACCTTTACCAGAACTACTGACTGGGTCGAATTTCACCAGGTCAAGCAGGCCATTTTATTGCAAATAGTTGAAATTATAGAAAAAAATGGTGCGGAAATAGCCTATCCAACTCAACGAATTCAAATTGACTCTAACGAGGTAAATTCAAATTAAATGCCTGTGGTTAAACAAAGGTGGTTATACAGCCTTGAGCAGAACTCAACAAAAAAAGAACGATTCCTGCGTAGCCAGCGCGAGGCTGGCCTGATGTGTATACCTAGAACTTCTTAATCGATGAATAGTTCAGGACTGCTTGCGGTGAAAGACGGCGTGTATTACCCGGTTATTTTCGAAATAGACAGTAAACTCGGCGTAGCGCCAACGGGTAATCGGAGGTTCACCAACGGCTTCATCCTTTTGTAACGGTTGACCAAAACTGGTTTCGACCTGAGCCATTGATTGTCCATGATTGGGTTTAGGAGTGGAATCAGTGCGCTGCTGACTCACAATAATACTGCCACTTTGCGTTCCTTGCGGCATTAGGTCATTGTCCTGTGCCTGAGCCATTGGCAATGAGCAAACACCTAACAAAGTCGTGATCGTGGCGGCTTTGTAACTATATTTGCGTTGGGTCATACTGAATTCTCCATTTAACAATGCTCATTAATATACTCTGCTAACTCACTGATTTGAAGTAATAAATTTATATTTAATGGACAGGTTCTACATTTTTGAATGATTAATGTTCTCGACAGCTGTTCGTGGGCTTGGCAATAATTTATAAATCACTTTTCAGTGTGATCTCTAAGTTGCTTTGATTGCAGCGTAAAAACATGTTTGATAATAGCGTCCCTGTCAGTTTCTCGTAGTTTGACAAATATCATCGCAACTTCGTGCAGGCCACTCTGTTCGTCCTTTTTGCAATCGACCACTCGACCAAAGGCCACCAGACCGACGCATTCAGGTACCAGCACAATTTCCAGTTTAATTAGCTGGTCCAACGCATAAAACTGGTGCGTCTGAAAGCGGATTCCACCACCGCTAATATCAACTTCTTTTAACCCCTGACTGTCCTGATCGATTGACTGAATCATAAAACGGGTTAGCAGGTCGACTTTTTTATTCAGATTAACCAGATAGTTGCCGAGCTGGCTTTGCTTGGAGCTCAGGGAGCCGAGATAAGCCTGATTATCAACGTCCAGACGATTTAGTTCTTGCAGCAGTTCAATGCGCGGCGAGCTTTGGTTGAGCCACTCACTATCAGCGGTTTCATCGTCCAGCGAGTCGATCAGTTCATGTTGTATGATAATCCAGTTACGTATTCGAAAGTACTCGCGCCTTTCGTCGTGGCTGCTTGCTTGTGTCATAAACCCGCCTGTTTGTTTATCTGCCAGAGTCCTCAGGCAGATATATAGAATATTAATTTTGTTTGTATTCGCGTAACTTATCTATAGCATAGCGAATGTGTGAATTACTGCAATAAGTACTTTTGTCTTTATGTTCACATTGTTAGAATCCCAACGCGCTATCTATTGAATCACCGCAACCTGTCGGACACCTTTATGAAAAAATCGGTCGCCTTAATGGTCGGCCTCCGGTACACCGGAGCTAAAAAGAGTAACCACTTTATTTCCTTTATTGCCTTAGTCAGCATGATTGGGATCGCGTTGGGTACGCTCGTTCTGATCACTGTGATGTCGGTGATGAACGGCTTTCAATCGGAAATGCAAAATCGAATTCTTGGAATGGTGCCGCATATAGTTATCGGCCAGCGGGCTGATGGGCTTGCAGATTGGCGCGAATTGGCCCAGGAGGTCAGCCAACATAAAGACGTGTTAGCCGCTGCGCCTTTTATTGACGCGCAGGCGATGTTTAAAGCCAATGGCAGTACACGTTTTGGCCTGGTGCAGGGGGTGTTGCCGGACGACGAAAAGAAGGTGTCCATTATCGATGACTTTTTTATTGCCGGCTCCCTCGATAATCTTCGCGCAAAGGATTATGGCATTATTTTGGGAATAGGCGTGGCGCGTAGCCTCGGTGTCTCCATGGGCGACAAAGTTACCCTGTTGATCGCCGACGGTGCGAGTGTTTCGCCTGCCGGTTTTGCGCCAAGGCAAAAACGATTTACCGTAGTGGGGTTGTTTGAAGTACGTTCGGAAGCGGATAACCTTATCGCCATGATCCACATGCAGGACGCGGCGACCTTTACCCGCAAAGGCAAACTGATTTCCGGAATCAGGCTGACCACAAATAATGTACTTGATGCGCAGTGGACTGCTTATCAGATCCGCTCTGAGCTGGACGCTAAATATGACGGTGAATATTACGTCAGCGACTGGAACTACACCCACGGCACGTTATTTAAAGCGATCAAAATGGAAAAAACCATGATGGGGTTACTCTTGACTCTTATTGTCGCTGTCGCCGCATTCAATATCATTACGACCCTGGTGATGGTCGTAAATGACAAACAGTCCGACATTGCCATTTTAAGAACCCTTGGCGCCAGTCCGGCGACTATCATGAAAATATTTATCGTGCAGGGAAGCATTAACGGCGTTATAGGAACGATTGTTGGTGTTATTGGCGGTGTAGCATTGGCGCTCAATTTACCGGCAGTAATTGGCTTTATAGAAGGGCTGTTTGGTGTCAACGTGATACCGGGCGATGTCTATTTTATCGGGTTTTTACCCTCCGAGCTGCATTGGGATGACGTTGGCTTAATCACCGTCGTCGCACTTTCTCTAACTGTTCTGGCTACTTTATATCCGGCCTGGAAGGCGTCAAAAACAAATCCGGCGGAGGCATTACGTTATGAATAATTCGGCATCCGCAACTTCAGTATTGCAGACTAATTCTGCGGAATCGCAGTCCAGAGCTGCCGTATTACAAGCTAAGGATCTTCACAAGACCTACCGAGATGGAGAGTCCTTTGTTGAGGTGCTCAAAGGGGTCAACCTTTCAATCGAAGCGGGAGAAATGGTCGCGATAATCGGCGCATCTGGCTCCGGCAAAAGTACATTGTTGCACGTACTCGGAGGTCTGGACTCAGCGGACGCTGGCGAAGCTTTGGTGCTGGGCGAGAATATTCACAAGCTGTCAGTACAAAAGCAGGGCGAAGTAAGAAACAAAAGCCTGGGCTTTGTGTACCAGTTTCACCACCTGCTGGCAGAGTTCAGCGCGCTTGAAAACGTCGCTATGCCATTGATTATTCGTGGCGAAGCGCCGGAAAAGGCTTACGCCGAAGCAGAATCAATGATTGCCAAAGTGGGCCTGAGCAATCGTCTCAGCCACCACCCTTCCGCCTTGAGCGGGGGAGAGCGACAGAGAATTGCCCTCGCCAGAGCCATGGTCACCAAACCAGCGTGTATTCTGGCGGATGAGCCGACCGGCAACCTGGATATGGTAACGGCCAATAAGGTCAATGAGCTGATGTTTGAATTAAATCAGTCAGAAGGCACCGCTTTTTTGCTGGTGTCACACGATTTAAAACTCGCTCATTTAATGCAGAAAACCTATCAGATGGTCGACGGCGTCCTTGAATTGACCAAGGTTTAATCAGTATCCAAAAATGTAGCAAAAAGTTGAAAATAGGTTTTGACAATTGATTATCTCGGCTATAGAATGGCGCGCTCTTGGACAGGGTGTTCAAGAAAATGTTTTAGTCCCCTTCGTCTAGAGGCCTAGGACACCGCCCTTTCACGGCGGTAACAGGGGTTCGAACCCCCTAGGGGACGCCATTTAAAAAAGCTCAGCGATTGCTGGGCTTTTTTTTACCCGCCAAGAAGCTGTTTCTCAAGCAGAGTTATTCACCCATACTTTTCTCCCGGACAGGCGTAATACTAATCAGAGTAGAATTCGTTGAAATGCGATCGCGGGAATTTGAAAATCTTGATGGGAAAAGTTGTTAATTGTTTCTTGACTGCAAACTACTGAATCAGATTTACTGTAAACAGTCTGGCTGCTCGCCGGTGGAAAGCAGGCAAAGTTATGGGTGCAATCTTAGACACCGGTGAACCCATAAAACGCTTTTGCCATTTTTAATAAGAACGGAAGGATTCAATGAGTCAAATTAAGGTTCTGCTATTGTGCATTGTTTTTTTTATTGCCGGTTATTTGGTATCGAAATATATTCCCGGAGAGGCGGATGCCAAAGTGCAGCCATCCTCTGTGAGTCAAAATTTGGCGGTAGATGTGGAGTCATTAGATCAACTCGAGTCAGTGCAATCCGGGACCAATGAGGAAAATTGCCGACCTTTACTGATGGAGAATAAGGAACAGGTGGCGCGCCTGGATAATGAAATAACTCGGCTGGAAAAAACAGTAACCAGCAAAGCCATTGAGCAAGATAGAGCCTTGTCTTCATTTGCGCAAAAAAAAGAACTGAACGCCAGCCAGGCCAACGAACTGAGTAGCAGTCTGGAAATTTCAAAAGAAGAAGCGGAATCTTTATTACCTAAACCGTTTTCTATCTTCTTCGTCGGCGCTACTGGAGCCAGGGCAAAAAAGCTCAAGGAATTCAACGCACAGCCTGTCGATTATGACTGGGGCTACACCATGGAAACTTACATCAATGGTTTTTTTGCTGCTCACTATCAAGGGGTGGCTGTAAACCTGGAGTCGGTGGTCTGTAAAACGTCCGCCTGTGAAATCAGAGGTTTCGAGACTTCACAAAACTCTGCGAGTATTATTCTTAATGATATGAGAGGCGAGGAATGGTGGAAGTTCAGTCGCACTAGCTCCTCTAGCCGCGATTCCACCGAATTTGGGAGTTTCTTTTACGTTCTGCTTTCAAAATAGTACGAAAGAGAGCCGGGTCGACCGGGCGATTAAACTGGATTGAGTGCATTTACAATAGTTGTTAGGATCGCCATTCATCAGAATACAAGAGACGCAAGCGAGTGATTGAAACCTCTGAAGCTTTGGCTTTACTTTTAAGTCGAAAGTCACACAACAAGCTGGTTTTGCCAGCCCCAACCGAACAACAATTGAAGATCATGTTTAAAGCGGCTTTGCGAGCACCGGACCACGCGCAGTTGAAACCCTGGCGATATCGTGTGTATCAAGGTGAGGCTTTGCTGCAACTGGCTTCAATTTTTGTACAGGCATCGACCACAGCCGATCCATCCATCAGTCCGGAGAAAGCTCAAAAAATTGAAGCTAAAGCAATGCGTGCGCCCTTGGTTGTCGTTGCTTCGGTTTGTCTGGTTGAGCACCCGAAAGTGCCAGAAATAGAGCAAATATTATCTTCCGGCGCGAGCGTGCAAAACCTGTTAATGGCGGCGCACTTTCAAGGTGTTGGCGCTATCTGGCGTACGGGTGAGCTAGCGTTTAACTCGCATTTGGGTGAGTTGTTGGACTTTGCCGAAAACGAAATAGTCACTGGCTTTATCTATCTCGGCACAGAAATCGGGGTGAAACGCGAAGCAAAAATTCCGCAAATCGAAGATTTTGTAACCCAGTTCACATAAACCGGGTTTTCACAAATAACAACTAAAATTCTGCCGAGCCCGGCGTTCGCGGGAAGGGTATAACGTCGCGAATATTTTGCATCCCGGTTGCGTAAGCCACAGCGCGTTCAAACCCGAGTCCGAAACCGGAGTGGGGCACAGTACCGTAACGACGAAGATCGCGATACCACCAGTAATCGTGCTTGGGCAATCCCACTTCATCCAGTCGGCGGTCAAACACATCAAGCCGCTCTTCGCGCTGACTACCACCGATGATTTCTCCAATCCCGGGTGCCAGTACATCCATAGCGGCAACGGTTTTACCATCGTCATTGAGGCGCATATAAAAGGCTTTGATGTCTTTTGGGTAATTCATGAGGATCACCGGTCGGCCGACTTTTTCCTCCGCAAGATAGCGCTCGTGCTCGGATTGCAGATCGGTTCCCCATTCAACCGGAAACTCAAATTTCTTGCCGCAGCTCTGTAAAATATTGACCGCTTCAGTGTAGTCCATGCGCTCAAACTGGCTTTCTACAATCGATTCCAGCCGCTCGATTACGGTTTTATCAATCCGCTGATTAAAAAATGCCAGGTCGTCTCCGCGCTCATTAAGTACCGCTTTATAAATGTACTGTAACATCGATTCTGCCAGATCGGCGTTATCCTGCAGGTCGGCAAAAGCAATTTCAGGCTCGACCATCCAGAATTCGGCGAGATGACGGCTGGTGTTAGAGTTCTCGGCGCGGAATGTCGGGCCAAAGGTATAAACGCGTGACATGGCCATACAAAAGGTTTCTACATTGAGCTGTCCAGAAACCGTCAGGAAGGCTTCTTTACCGAAAAAATCCTGGCTATAGTCAATATCACCTTTCTGAGTCAATGGCAGATTGGCCTGATCCAGAGTGCTTACCCTGAATAACTCGCCCGCGCCCTCACAATCACTGGCGGTAATGATGGGCGTATGGATCCAGTTGAATTGCTTCTCATAGAAAAAACGATGTACCGCTTGAGCGAGACAGTTTCTAACTCTGGTTACCGCCCCAATGGCATTAGTGCGCGGTCGCAGGTGTGCCACAGAGCGTAAGTATTCCATGCTGTGCGGTTTGGGTTGAATTGGGTAGCTGGCGGGATCGTCAACCAGTCCTAACACTTCAGCTTTTATCGCCTGGATTTCAAATGCCTGCTTTTGACCCTGGCTGGCGACCAGCTTGCCCCCAACTACCATAGACGCGCCGGTAGTGGCTTTTAAAATGTCGGATTGATAATTTTCAAGTTCCGCCGGTGCAATGACCTGAATGGGATTGAAACAGGAGCCGTCGTGTAAATTGATAAAAGAAAATCCCGCTTTGGAATCTTTTCGCGTTCTAACCCAACCTTTTACCGTCACTTCACTGTCCGCAGGAACTTTACCCGCCAGCAGGTCTGAAATTGACCAGTGCTTACTCATTTAATTGCTCCAAATTTACCACTAATTTCATTTCCGGTCGGCGATTTTAACCTTGAATGACAGTAACTTCCAGCGATATTAGTTGGCATTACCGCCGCGGTTGCATCTCCAGATTCGGTTAGCTTCCGGACATATTGACAAGAGGTTAGCAAACAATAGAAAAATCCTACTTTGCGCTTGCTGTTTTATCGATTAAGCTTGCAGCGAATCAGACTATTGCTAAATCCAGCCAAGGTTGCGCTATGAGCGGTGACAAAACAAAATTCTATCAATTACTGACCAAGCAGCTCACCAGCCTGCTCGCGGGAGAGCGCTATTGGGTATCCAATTTAAGCCAGTTTTCTGCCTTATTAAATACCAGCCTGGAAGATATTAACTGGGTGGGATTTTATCTGAGTAAAAAAGGTGGTTCGCTGGTATTGGGGCCATTTCAGGGTAATGTTGCCTGTGTGAACATCCCTTTTGGAAAAGGCGTGTGCGGAACTTCGGCGGCCGAAAAAAGGACGCTGCTGGTTGAAGATGTCGAGCAGTTCTCAGGACATATCGCCTGCGACTCGCGGTCGCGCTCTGAAATTGTAGTTCCGTTGCTGGCGCATGAAAGGTTGGTGGGAGTGCTGGACATCGACAGTCCCAATTTGAATCGATTTGACAGTGATGACGCATCGGGATTACAGAGCCTGGTCGAGGTGTTGATTGACTCGACCGATTGGCCACAGCAGTTGTAGTAAGTTCTGCTTATCGAATTTATTAAGGGCCAGATGGACCTGAACCCTGGGCTCAAGCCATTGACTCTTTTAGTTTCTGCGGTAATTCGGGCAATGATGAGCGCGGTATTAAAAAGGTCGACAGGTTAAAGAGATCGCTGAAAAACCGGTTATTTTGCGTCGTTTGGCGCAAGTAGTCGTGTCCGGAACTACCGCCAGTGCCTATTTTTGCGCCCAACATACGGTGTACCATCACGGTATGACGATAGCGCCATTGGGTAAACTCTTCATCAATATTGATTAATTTTTCAAGTAAAAGAAAAGGCTGTTGAAAGGCCGGCTCATCGCGGTACAAATTTATAAAGACCGACGCAAGCAGGGATTTTTGACTCATCTTAAATGCGCCTTGAGTGGCAAGCTCCTGGAATACGCCAGGGTCAAACAGGGCATTGAATTGTTTTCGGGTTTTCTCCAGATCCTTTCGCTGAAAATCTCGCTCACCGTCACTGAGGTAATCCACCTGGTTGATAATCGCTAGATCATTGTCCAGCATTTTATCAACGGCTTTCTGATAGGCGTCGACAAACGAAAAATGCTGATTTTCCAAAAACGGCATTCTTTCCAGCCATGCCTGTAAATGGTCAAACAGGCTTGGCTGTTTTTCCAGCTTGAGTAGTTGCTCGCGATCTTTCTTATTTAGTCGATTATAGAATGAGGCTTTGTCAAAATTGACCCGGTTTTCCATTTTTAGCCCCAGTAATATCTCAATTTGCTTAAATTGAATACTCTGAAACCCACTGGCCGGAACAAGATAATCCCTGAAATCAAGAAAATCCAGTGGCGTCATGGTTTCAAGTACGTCAATCTGGTTGTTCAGTAGTTTCTGAATCTGGTTAATACGCTCTAGCCGTTGAATAATTCGGCCGTATTCAGTTGTATCTAGTTGCGGCCGAGAAAAAGCGCTCAAGATTGGTGATAGCTCGTGTAAGATTTGTTTAAACCACAACTCATAAGCCTGATGAACGACAATAAAAAGCATTTCATCGTGGGCTTCGTTTTCCTGATATTTACCGCTTACAGGCTGCTGGCTATCCAGAAATTTATCGAGATTAAGGTAGTCGCTATAATAGCAGGGCTGAGTGTTCTTTCGCATTGCACACATAAATCAGATCTTTTTCCGGGCCATAGTTTTGGCCGGTTATTCTAGCACCGGGATGGAGCGACTTCCAGAGAGGCAATTTGAGCAGGTTGAGCTAAAATATAAATACAAATTCGAGATATTAGTAGTTAAATTCTGGTGGACTTTTAGATATTAAGCTTTGCGCGCCAGAATAGAACTGTGATTAAAATGGCATCGCAAATTTAATGTCCGCCAATTCCTGCAAAAAATACAAATCTTAGGTATACTACCAGATACTTAGCGGCCTGATTTATAGCTATATCGGACTTGAGTTTGTCTTTATAAAAAGATCATCTGAAAAGTCTGATTAAATAATAATTTATGGGACGCGGTATTTTAATCTGGTTAGTGAAAACGCTAGCCATGGTTGTGTTATTCATTTGTGAACAAGGATGTGTTCAGTGAGTAAGATTTTTGGTCATTATGTTCCCTTCAGTATCGTTCTACTGGCGTTTGCCGAATTCTTTATCATTTATGCCGCTTTTTACGGTGGCGTAGCTATTCGCTTTGCTGACGGCTCTGTTGGTACTGAGTTAGAGTACCAACTACAAGTCAAAGCCTTTCTGTTTGCGCTTTCAATGTTTGCCTCCATGATCGCCGTTGGCCTCTACATTAGAGGGACAAGAGAAGGTTTCTCTTTTGTCATCGTTAAATTGATGGTCGCCTGCGTGCTGGCCTTTTTTCTCCTTGTCGCACTCTACTATATCGTGCCCAGCTGGTTTGTAGGGCGCGGCGTATTTTTACTAAGTATCCTGCTCTCGTTCATCGGTCTGTCGGCATCTCGCTATCTTTATTCCCACGTGATCAATACCAATTTAATCACAACGCGTATTCTGGTTATTGGCACTGGACAAATGGCAATACAGCTCAAGCATTTAAGACGTAAAAGCGACTGGCGCGGGCTTACTCTGGTCGGGTTTTTACACCTTAAAGGAGATAAAGATGAAGTGGATGAAAATGAAATTATTCGATCGCCGCAAAGCTTAACTGAGTTGGTGACAGAATACGGAATCGATGAAATCGTGGTAGCCATTGAAGAGCAACGCAAGAACTACCCGGTGGACCAGATCATCGAGTGCAAAATGAAAGGCATTCGGGTGACTGAAATTTGCGATTTTTTCGAGCGCCATTCGGGACTGATTCAAATCGATACATTACACCCTGGCCGATTTATTTTTATTGAAGGTTTTCAACAGAGCTACTTTCGCAATCTGCTCAAACGCGTGGTTGATATCACATTAAGTAGTTTGATCCTGATCGTAACTCTCCCGGTTTATCCTATTTTGGTGCTACTGATAAAAAGAGAGTCAGGCTGGTCGTCACCGGCGTTCTACCAGCAAACGCGCATTGGGCAGGGAGAAAATAAATTTAATATTTATAAGTTCCGCAGCATGGTAGTAAATGCCGAATCTGATGGTGCGCAATGGGCTCAGAAAAATGATACGCGAGTCACCCGGATCGGTAAAATCATTCGTAAAACGCGTCTGGATGAATTGCCTCAGCTTTGGAACGTTTTAAAGGGAGATATGAGCTTTGTCGGGCCGCGTCCGGAGCGACCAGAGTTTGTAGAAATCCTCGCTGGAAAAATTCCCTACTACCGCATGCGGCATCGGGTAAAACCGGGAATAACCGGCTGGGCTCAGGTGTGCTATCCTTATGGGGACGATGCAGAGGATGCGAAGAAAAAATTACAATTTGATCTTTACTACATCAAAAATTACAGTGTTTTCCTTGATTTGACCATCCTTGCGCAGACATTACAGGTCATATTATGGCAAAAAGGCGCTCGCTAGAGCCTGGCGGTGCCAAACGGACTATTTTGCTTTTATAAGGAACACCTATGTACGAGTCTTATTACAAATTATCTGGCAAGCCTTTTCAGCTAGCCCCTGATCCGTTTTTTTTCTTTGGTAGCAGCACCCATAAACGTGCGCTCGCGTATCTCAAGTACGGTCTTTCACAGGGAGAAGGTTTTATTGTCGTGACTGGCGATGTAGGTACCGGTAAGAGCACCCTGGTTAGAACACTTTTTGGTTCCCTCGAAGGAAAAGACGATGTAGTCGCTGCAGAGCTTTTGAACACTCAATTAGACTCGACCGATATTTTACGCATGGTGGCCGCCACTTTTGGCCTGGCTCATAAGGAGAATGAAAAAACCTCCCTACTAAAAAATCTGGAGAATTTTTTTATCGCTCGCTGCCGCGAAGGCAAACGCTGTATGTTAGTCGTTGACGAGGCACAGAACTTACCTTTTGAGACGATCGAAGAACTCAGAATGTTATCCAACCTTTATCACGACGGTAAAACGCTGCTGCAGATTTTTCTGCTGGGTCAGTCGGAGTTTCGAGAACACTTACGCGACCCTGCGCTTGAGCAGGTTCAGCAGAGGGTAACTGCTTCATACCATCTGGCACATCTGGATGCTGAAGAGACGCAGGCTTATATTGAACATCGACTAAAGAAAGTAGGATGGCGAGAATTGCCTGCGTTCACAGCAGAGGCATTCCAGTTACTGTTTGAATATACCAAGGGCATCCCGCGGAAAATAAACACGACCTGCGATCGTTTGTTGTTATACGGTTTTCTGGAAGAAAAAAATCGAGTCGACGGTGATATTGTTAAAATAGTTACCGAGGAGATCACCTGTGAAAATGACGCGGGTAGAGAAGCTGCGGCAAAAGCCAGAGTCCCACTCGAAATTCAAACTATGAATCCGGGAGAAGTTTCGACCATGGAGTATCGAGTCTTTAAAATGGAAAAAGAATTCGAAGATCTCAGAAAACAGTTCCGTAAGGAGCGCGAATTTATGCGAAAGATTATCCAGATCTCCCTGGATTTCGACGAAGATTGAAAGAAACACACAAAAAAAGCTCCCGAGAGAGCTTTTTCTGATTAATTAACCATCGAGTTGGATAAGAGTAAGCGTTATCGCTGTGCGATCGGTTTAACCTGACGTTCTGACTCGCCAGTGTACAGCTGTCGCGGACGACCGATCTTCTGAGAAGGTTCCGCGATCATCTCACTCCATTGAGATACCCATCCGACGGTGCGTGCTAGTGCAAAAATAACGGTGAACATGTTGGTCGGGATGCCGATAGCCTGCAAAATAATGCCTGAATAGAAATCGACATTTGGATAAAGTTTTTTCTCAACAAAGTAGGGGTCTTCCAACGCGATTTTTTCCAGCTCCATTGCCACTTTCAACAATGGTTCATCCGCTTTTCCGGTTGCCGAGAGTACTTCGTGCGCACTTTCTCGCATGACTTTGGCGCGTGGGTCAAAGTTTTTATAAACGCGATGACCAAATCCCATTAGCCTGAAGGGGTCATTTTTATCCTTGGCCCTGGCGACAAATTCGGGAATACGGCTGACATCGCCAATTTCATTCAGCATGCGTAAGCAAGCTTCATTGGCGCCACCGTGGGCTGGGCCCCAAAGTGAAGCAATTCCCGCTGCGATACAGGCGAATGGATTAGCGCCAGAGGAACCTGCCAGACGGACTGTAGAAGTTGAGCAGTTTTGTTCGTGATCAGCGTGTAGGGTAAAGATCCGATCCATTGCTTTAACCAGAATCGGATCAGGCTTATCGTCGTGGGACGGCATACTGAACATTTGGTTGAGGAAATTCTCAGCGTAAGACATTTCATTGCGCGGATAGACAAAAGGGTGGCCCATAGAATAGCGATAGCACATCGCGGCAATGGTTGGTACTTTGGCAATTAATCTAAAGGCGCTTTTTTCACGGTGCTCAGGATTGGTGATATCGAGAGAGTCGTGATAAAAAGCAGACAATGCGCCAACAACGCCGACCATTATCGCCATTGGGTGTGCGTCGCGTCTGAATCCGCGGAAAAACGTCGCCAATTGCTCATGCACCATCGTGTGGTTATTAACGCGGTCAACAAAGGCTGTCTTTTGCTCGGCATTTGGTAGTTCACCATTAAGCAGAAGATACGAGACTTCCATAAAATCGCATTGGTCAGCAAGCTGATCGATTGGGTAACCCCGATAAAGTAAAATTCCCTTGCTGCCGTCAATGTAAGTAATTTTAGATTCACATGAAGCTGTCGACATAAAGCCGGGGTCGTATGTAAAGAAACCTTTCTTTACCAGCGCTGAGACGTCAATTACGTCGTTGCCTTCGCTCGGCGAGTACATCGCCAGCTCCAGCTCGTCTCCGGTAGGTAAACTCAGTTTGGCGGATTTATCCGTCATAATTTTAGCTCCTATTTTATACTGTTTGCGGTATTTTCCCGACCAATTAAAGCCGTTAGCCGCTGTTTCATGCAGATTAATATTCTATTTTGAGCGCGATACTATAAAGATCGCTCAGGTTTTGTCAATTGGCTTAAGGTCTTATGTTTTGCTTACGCCGGCTATAAATTGAGCAAAGTTGATTTCGGTCAGCAATTTGAGTAATTGATTTGTATTCAGGCACATACACTTATATAATTTGCTCCCGTCAGCGCCCCGGCGCATTGATGGTATGCCGTTTCGGTCTATTCGTTTAAAACTGGCACCAACCGAAGCTAAATACAATGACAGCTGCCCGCTGACTGGCAAGTAAAAGTTTAGCAGAATTTCCCTGTTCTGCTTATAAAAACAGTTAATTATTTTCTTATCACACATTCGAGAAGAATTGATATCGTGAAAAAAAATAGACCTACCAACGTAACTCCAATTGACTTGCTCGCATTTGCTTTTCCGGTAACTGCAATCTCGTCGATACTTCATCGAGCGAGTGGCATTTTGCTCTTCATTTTTGTACCGTTTAGCCTATGGTTACTGCAATTAAGCATGACAGCCAAAGGGTTTAATCAGGTTCAGCAAATTCTAAGTGGAAGTCTGGCTAAGGCAATCCTGTGGTTAATTTTGTCGTTGCTTGCCTATCACATCATCGCAGGAGTCCGTCACTTGCTGATGGATGCTGGTATTGGTGAAACCGAAAAAAGCGGACGTTTTGGCGCTTATTTAGTGATGCTCCTCGGAGTTCTTACGGCAGCTCTGATAGGAGTGTGGATATGGTAACTTCAGTAACCAGCCTGGGTCGTAGCGGTTTGCACGACTGGATCATTCAACGGATTTCGGCAGTAGTAATGGCTGCCTATGTGATTTTTCTTGTCGGTTTTATTTTGGGCTCCGAAAGCGTTACTTTTGAAGTCTGGAGCGCACTTTTTAGTCAAACCTGGTTCAAGATTTTTTCTTTTATTAGCATAGTCTCGCTCAGTTTCCACGCCTGGATTGGTGTCTGGATAATTACCACCGACTATATTAAAGCGCTTGCCGCAAGAATGATTGTGCAGGTTTTTGTTATCTTGTCATGTTTCGCCTTTGTTGTTTGGGGCGCTCAAATTATTTGGAGTCTATAAATGGGCGTACCAGTTTACACCTATGATGCTGTCATAGTCGGCGGCGGTGGCGCGGGCATGCGCGCCTCACTACAACTGGCTCAATCGGGCCAGAAAGTTGCACTTATTTCTAAAGTATTTCCTACCCGCTCGCACACGGTGTCTGCGCAGGGCGGTATAACCGTTGCCCTGGGAAATTCCCACGAAGACGACTGGCGCTGGCATATGTACGACACCGTTAAAGGTTCGGATTATATCGGCGATCAGGATGCGATTGAGTACATGTGTGAAAACGGTCCTGACGCGGTGTTGGAACTGGAGCACATGGGATTGCCATTTTCCCGGCTGGAGAATGGAAAAATCTATCAACGGCCTTTTGGCGGCCAATCAAAAGAATTTGGCGGCGAGCAGGCGGCACGTACTGCAGCCGCCGCCGATCGAACCGGCCACGCGCTACTGCATACCCTTTACCAGCAGAATCTTGCGGCAAAAACCGAATTTTATAATGAATGGTATGCCCTTGATTTGTTGATGAACGATGATGGCCAGTGCTGCGGCGTTGTCGCCATGTCGATTGAAAGCGGCGAAGTGGCCCTGTTCAAGTCGCGCGTTACTGTATTTGCGACGGGCGGTGCCGGGCGTATTTACGCCTCGACCACCAACGCGCTAATTAACACCGGTGACGGTGTGGGTATGGGCCTGCGCGCCGGTGTGCCGGTTCAGGATATCGAAATGTGGCAGTTTCACCCCACCGGAATTGCCGGCGCTGGCGTTCTGGTGACCGAAGGTTGCCGCGGCGAAGGCGGTTACCTGGTTAATAAAGATGGCGAACGCTTTATGGAGCGTTACGCGCCTAATGCAAAAGATCTCGCCAGTCGAGATGTGGTCGCACGGTCAATGACCAAAGAAATCCTGGAAGGACGCGGGTGTGGCCCAAATGGTGACCATGTGATGTTAAAGCTGGATCACCTTGGTGCTGAAACGCTTAACTCAAAATTGCCCGGCGTATGTGAGCTTTCCAAAACATTTGCTCATGTTGACCCGGTAGACGGACCAATTCCGGTCGTTCCGACTTGTCATTATATGATGGGCGGTCTACCGACAAATAAATTCGGTCAGGTGATTGGCAAACAACCTGGCAAAGATGAGTATATTGTTGATGGTTTGTACGCCGTCGGCGAAATTGCCTGCGTATCGGTTCACGGTGCCAATCGACTCGGCGGCAATTCACTTCTTGATTTGGTCGTGTTTGGGCGTGCAGCAGGCCTGCATCTTGAGCAGGCGCTCAAAGCGGGTATGCCTCAGGCTGAATTCAGCGACGAAAACGTCGAACGAGCAATGTCGCGTTATAACCGTTGGGAAAATAACGACGCGGGTGAAGATCCCGTTGCCATTCGACGAGATATGCAGACTATTATGCAAAATCATTTTGGTGTATTCCGTACTGGTGAGTTGATGGCCAAAGGAATGGTTGAACTGGAGAAAGTCGCACAGCGTCTGCAAAATGCCAGCTTACCCGACAAATCCAAAGCCTATAATACGATGCGGGTTGAGTGTCTGGAATTAGATAATCTGATGGCAACAGCGCGAGCAACCGCTAAAGCCGCAAATTTCCGCGAAGAAAGTCGCGGCGCGCATAGTCGGGAAGATTTCCCTGAGCGCGACGACGAAAATTGGCTCACCCACAGTCTTTATTACCCGCAATCGCACGAAATGGATAAGCGTGAAGTTAATATGACTCCAGTGACTGTGGAAGCATTCCCACCTAAAGCCAGAACTTATTAGGGCAGAACAAGATGAAAATGCAATTTTCGATTTATCGTTATAACCCGGAAACCGATAAAAAACCGCGCATGCAGGATTACGAGCTGGAAATAGAAGCCGGCTCTGACATCATGGTACTGGACGCGTTGATTATGTTGAAAGAGCAGGATCCTACTTTGTCTTTCCGTCGAAGCTGTCGTGAAGGTGTTTGCGGTTCAGACGGTGTCAACATCAATGGTAAAAATGGACTAGCCTGTATTTCTCCGATTTCTGCGTTAAAAGGCAAAAAAGTGGTAGTCAGGCCTTTGCCTGGACTGCCGGTTATTCGCGATTTGGTGGTCGATATGGCGCAGTTTTACCGTCAATACGAAAAAGTACGACCCTACCTGATTAATAATGACGAAACACCGGCACGCGAGCGTCTTCAGTCGCCGGAAGATCGCGAAAAGCTGGATGGCCTGTACGAGTGTATTTTGTGCGCCTGTTGCAGCACCGCCTGTCCGTCATTCTGGTGGAATCCTGACAAGTTTGTCGGACCGTCCGGATTGCTGCAGGCTTATCGATTTATTATCGACAGCCGCGATACACAAACCAATGAACGCCTGAGCGATCTGGATGATGCCTACAGTCTGTTCAGATGTCGCGGTATCATGAATTGTGTCGATGTCTGCCCTAAAGGTCTTAATCCTACCCAGGCCATTGGTCATATTCGCTCGATGATGCTCAATCAGGGTGTTTAACGGGATTAATTCGGAAAATAGTCTATTATTACTGTTTACGACGAATGACAGCTTTTAACCCAGGGTTAAAGGCTGTTTTTATTTTTAGCCATAGTGTTGTCGCCTTTTGATCGATTTTTGTTGTTCAATTGACCCGGTTCAACTATGGCTTTTTGTAAAAAGGTTGCTTCAGGGTAATCCTGGACACAATCATCGGTTGATTGGCTAGTCTTTGAGCGGCTTAGGCACTATAATACGCGCGAATTTTTGAGCGGTTGTCGCCAGTACCAGATTAACTCTTTAAATTTAACTCAAAGTGGAAATTAAATCATGAACTTACATGAATATCAGGGTAAGCAGTTATTCAAGGAATATAACTTGCCTGTATCAAACGGGATCGCTGTCGATTCACCTAAGGCAGCTTTTGAAGCTGCGGGCCAGATCGGCGGTAACAAATGGGTTGTTAAAGCTCAGGTACACGCCGGTGGCCGTGGAAAAGCAGGCGGGGTGAAACTGGTTGATACTAAGGAAGAAGTTAAAGAGTTTGCCAAACAATGGCTGGGTAAGAATCTGGTAACTTACCAGACAGATGAAAATGGTCAGCCGGTTGCAAAAATTCTGATTGAAGATTGCACCGATATCGATCAGGAATTATACCTTGGCGCAGTGGTTGACCGTGCGACGCGACGCGTTGTATTTATGGCGTCGACCGAAGGTGGCGTTGAGATCGAAAAAGTTGCCGAAGAAACACCGGAAAAAATCCACAAAGCCATCATCGACCCGCTAGTTGGTGCGCAGCCCTACCAGGCGCGCGAACTGGCTTTTAAAATGGGGCTCAACTCTAAAAATGTGAAACAATTCACTCATATCTTTATGCAGTTGTCTGAATTGTTCCACGACCTTGACCTGGCTCTGCTGGAAGTTAATCCGCTGGTTATCACCTCCGCTGGTGATCTGCATTGCCTGGATGCAAAAATCAATATCGACAGCAACGCGGTCTATCGTCACCCGAAGTTACGCGATATGCACGATCCAAGTCAGGAAGATGAGCGTGAAGCTCACGCGGCGTCTTTCGACCTCAACTACGTTGCCCTGGATGGCAATATTGGTTGCATGGTAAACGGCGCCGGTCTTGCGATGGGCACTATGGACATAGTAAACCTGCACGGTGGCTCGCCCGCAAACTTTTTGGACGTTGGCGGCGGTGCTACCAAAGAGCGTGTGGTAGAAGCATTTAAAATCATCCTCACTGACGATAATGTCAAAGCCGTTCTGGTCAACATATTTGGTGGAATTGTCCGCTGTGATCTGATTGCAGAAGGTATTATCGGCGCGGTTGAAGAAGTGGGCGTAGAGGTACCGGTGGTAGTACGTCTCGAAGGAAACAACGCCGATATCGGCCGTAAAGTACTGGCCGAGAGCGGGTTAAACATCATTGCAGCCACAGGTCTGGCTGACGCTGCTCAAAAAGTTGTTGCAGCCGCGGAGGGCAAGTAAATGAGCATTTTAATCGACAAGAACACTAAAGTTATCTGTCAGGGATTTACTGGTTCTCAGGGGACTTTTCACTCAGAGCAGGCGATCGAATACGGCACTCAAATGGTGGGTGGTGTGACACCTGGTAAAGGCGGACAAACCCATCTCGGATTGCCCGTATTTAACACGGTTGCAGAAGCGGTCGAGCAAACAGGCGCTGAAGCGTCAGTTATCTACGTGCCAGCGCCATTTTGTAAGGATTCTATTCTGGAAGCTGCCAACGCTGGCATTAAGCTGATCGTTTGTATTACTGAAGGTATTCCTACACTGGATATGCTCGACGCAAAAGTGAAGTGTGATGAGCTTGGCGTCCGTCTGATTGGACCAAACTGTCCGGGCGTGATCACGCCTGGCGAGTGTAAGATCGGCATTATGCCCGGACATATTCATTTGCCCGGTAAAGTTGGGATTGTTTCCCGTTCAGGTACACTAACTTACGAAGCAGTCAAGCAGACCACCGACACCGGATTTGGACAATCGACCTGTGTGGGCATTGGCGGCGATCCGATCCCGGGAACCAACTTTATCGACGTACTGGAAATGTTCCAGAATGACCCTAAGACCGAAGCTATTGTAATGATCGGCGAAATCGGCGGTACCGCTGAAGAAGAAGCTGCAGCCTACATTAAGGCCAACGTCACCAAACCGGTTGTGTCTTACATTGCCGGTGTTACCGCACCTCCCGGAAAGCGAATGGGTCACGCGGGCGCGATTATATCCGGTGGTAAAGGGACTGCGGATGAGAAATTTGCCGCGCTGGAAGATGCTGGCGTTAAGACGGTACGCAGTCTGGCGGATATTGGCGCAGCGCTAAAAGAGATCACGGGCTGGTAATTTTCCGCTGGATTTCTAACTGCTCCTTAAAAAAACCAGCTTCGGCTGGTTTTTTTGATCACAGAACCCAGTATATAAATAAGCTACTGGGCGGTTCCTGCTTGATTTAAATCAACCATCGCTTAAAGAAGCGGGGTAGAATAAGCGACCATTTCAATGGAGGCAGATATGTCTAAAATTAACGTCGAAAAAATTAAAGAACTGAGTAGTGTGCGTGAGAAAATCGACCAGGTCGATTCTCAACTGCTGGATCTGCTGACTCAACGCTCACATTGGATTGAGAAAATAGCTGAGATCAAATGTCGCAATCGTTGCTCTATTTACGATGGTGAGCGCGAAAATCTGATCCTGGAAAAAGTCACCGCGGAAAACCCAACGAGTTATCAGGCAACCGACATGGCCAGTATTTTTCATGCGATCCTGCGTGCAGGATTAAATCAGCAGTTGCTTTACCGTTCAGAACACAAGGATTAATCGTGGAACTGGTGTGCCCCGCGGGGAATTATCAATCGTTGGTAAAAGCCGTCGACAGCGGTGCTGACGCGGTTTATATGGGCCTTAAAAATGAGACCAATGCTCGTCATTTCGCCGGACTAAACTTTTCCGAAAAGCAAATCAGCAAGGCGCTGGATTACGCGCACAAAGCCAACTGTAAAGTCTACTGTGCCATCAACACTTTCCCGCGGGAACATAAGTGGGAGCGCTGGACCTATTCGGTGGATCAGGCGATGGCACTGGGGATCGATACGCTAATCGTCGCCGATGTTGGCGTGATGGATTACATTCGCTCTCGCTCTGACGATTATCCGATTCACCTGTCCGTGCAAGCGTCTTCAACCAATTTACAATCACTTAATTTTTACCATAAAAACTTCGCCATTCGCCGTGCTGTATTACCGCGTGTGTTGTCATTGGCGCAGGTATCCAAACTGGCAAAAACAGCGCCGGTGGAAATTGAAGTTTTTGGGTTTGGTAGTCTGTGCATAATGGCAGAAGGGCGCTGCTATCTTTCTTCCTATATGACCGGCGAGTCGCCAAATACACAAGGGGTGTGCTCACCGGCGGCCTATGTTCAATGGGAAGACAAGGGCTCAGTGCTTGAATCCCGCTTAAATGGTCTGCTGATTGACCGTTTTCAGCAGGATGAAAACGCAGGCTACCCGACCTTATGTAAAGGGCGCTTTGAAGTACAGGGAAAAGTCGAACACGCGTTAGAAGAACCAACCAGCCTGAACACCATGGATATATTACCGGAGCTACACGTCGCTGGCGTCGCTGCCATTAAAATAGAGGGACGACAACGTAGTCCGGCCTATGTTTCAACAGTTGCCAAAACCTGGCGTCAGGCAATTGATCTCGCGGTCAATTCGGGCACTACCGTCGAACCGGCCGCTCAGGAAGCGCTGGCCGCTTTGGCAGAAGGTAAGCAGACCACGATTGGCGCTTATGAAAGAAGCTGGCAGTAAAGGCAGCAATACCCACCGTATAGATTGAACGCGCAGTAACGAGTAAATCGAATGAAAATTTCAATAGCGGCAGTACCTTACTTTTGGTCCAAAGAAGCGTATCAGGCTTTTTATCAGGCGATCGCAACTTCGCCAGCTGATATTGTTTACCTGGGTGAAACTGTCTGCTCCAAGCGGCGCAGCATGAAGTTTCAGGACTGGCTCGATATCGCCGAGATGCTTAAACAGGCTGGTAAAGAAGTGGTGTTGTCCACACTCACATTACTGGAGGCCGAGTCCGAGCTTAGTTATCTGACAAATATCGCCCGCCAAAAGGAATTTCTGGTAGAGGCCAATGATATGGCCGCGGTGCAGGTTGCCAGTGAGAACGAAAATCCGTTTGTCGCCGGTTGCGCGATCAATTTGTATAACACGCGGGCACTTCAAAAATTCAAGCAACTGGGTATGTCTCGCTGGAGTATTCCGGTTGAGCTGGGCAAAACCGACCTGGCGCCAATGATACTTGAAGCAAAGGCTTTAGGAATTGGACTGGAATATCAGGTTTTTGGGCGCATGCCGCTGGCTTATTCGGCGCGCTGCTTTACCGCCAGGCATCATCAGTTGCCAAAAGATAACTGTCAATTCAAGTGTCTGGACGACGAGCAGGGCATACTGATTAAAACCCAGGAAGGCGATAGCTTCGCACAAATCAATGGGATCCAGACGCAGTCTGCCAAAGTCTCAAATTTAATTGAGCGATGGCAGGAATTACAGCAAGCAGGTATCGATATACTCAGGATTGTGCCGGTATCGGCGAAAGATACGCTCAAAGTTATTCAAAGTCTGGGGGCTATGCTTAATTCTGAACAGTCCGAGCTGAACGAGTCAGAAACATGCGATTCGACTTTAACAGAAATGCCTTATGAGTACTGCAACGGCTACTGGTTACAGGTCGAGGGTATGAAATACGTGTCCTGAGCGACCCTCTTACTGAAACCGATTATTGTATGGCCTGAATCAGGCTGAAGCGTCGCTTAATACTCGAGACTTATACTCGCTCAGAAACTTCATCAGGAAAGCCGGGATGATTTCGGGGCTGAGGGTGTCGATAGTATTTTTAATATGATGCGCCAGCTCGGTATCGCCGCTAATTTTGAGCTTTCGCTGAAAAAACAGCGTATCAGGGTCAACCTGTTGCTGGATAAGACTAATTGCGTCGAAACTGTTAATAGAGAGAGTAGCCTCTGCTTCGCACTGGTGTGCGCCAAAGTGTCTACAGACTATCCTGCCATTGTGATAGCTCAATCCAATCGCTAAATTAGCGTCCATCAGTTTTATCTGAATCGTCCGTTGCGCCAGAAATTCAAAGTCTTGCTCTTCAATCTGCTCTTTAAAGGCTCGGTTACAAATTGACTCGACCAGGCTCGCGTTAATCTTCAGAGGCATCCTGGCGGCTATTTTTCCAAGCGTTGCAGGAGCGAACAGATTTCTGGCTGTCGGTAGCGCTCTTTCGCGGAGCGCGCCGGGTAGCAGTTGCTGTGGTAGCTGGAATAAACTCATAATTTTTTGCGTCATAATTTGGTTAAGCCGATAGTATCTGACTACTCTAATGAACGCGGTGATCTGGATCAGCGCGCACCCGGTTGGCCATCGCGGGCTTTTAAGCCTGCAGATTTAAGGCTTTTTACTCAGTCTTGTTATCAATTGTGTGTTCTACTCTATTTTTCCAGATGTTTAATTTTGTCTTTAATTCCATCCCACTTTTCCGCCTCAGGCAACGGGTCTTTTTTCTCGACAATATTGTCCCATTTTTGCGCCAGTTCAGCGTTCAATTCAATGAAATGTTTTTGGTCAGCAGGAATATCATCTTCTTCAAAAATAGCTTCTGCAGGACACTCGGGTTCGCACAAGGCGCAATCGATACATTCATCCGGGTCGATCACAAGAAAATTAGGTCCTTCATAAAAACAGTCGACCGGACAGACCTCCACACAATCGGTGTACTTGCACATTATGCAGTTATCGGTGACTACAAACGCCATGAATTAATTCTCCTGAAAAGGGCAAAAAGGGTTTTCTGACAGGCCGCTATTTTAACCAATTAATTTGGTTGAGTGAATTATTCAGGTCAATATATTGGCTTATTTGTCGAGGCTTTGCAGCTCATAAAGGAAATCCAGCGCCTGTTTAGGGCTGAGGTCGTCCACATTAAGCCGGTTGAGCTGTTCAAGCCTGGGATCAATTTCTGTCAACGGAACTTGTAATTGTGACGGCTCACCACTTTCTTCAAATGTTGGCTGATGGTGTTTGCCTTGTTCGAGGTGCTGTTGGTAATTTTGAGCTTGCTCAATGACCGAGTGCGGCACTCCGGCAAGTTTAGCAACATGAATACCATAGCTCTTGCTGGTTGGTCCCGGGTAGATCTGGTGATCCAGGATAAGCTCTTCCCCGTGCTGGATCGCGCCAAAATGCAGGTTTTTAATACGCGGGTTCGATTCATTAATGCGGGTGAGCTCAAAATAGTGGGTAGCAAAAAGAGTGAGCGGATTGATGTGTTTACTCAGATAATCCAGCGTCGCCCAGGCCAGTGCCAGGCCATCATAAGTGCTGGTGCCTCGTCCAATCTCGTCCAGAATAACCAGACTTTGAGCGCTGGCATTGTTTAAAATATTAGCCGTTTCACTCATTTCAACCATAAAAGTCGAGCGCCCGCCGGCTAAATCATCTGAGGCGCCGATACGGGTAAAAATAGCGTCCAGAATGCCGATGTCGGCGCGTCTTGCAGGAACATAGCTTCCGGTGTGCGCCAGCAGGGCGATGATTGCCGTCATCCGCATATAGGTAGACTTGCCCCCCATATTTGGACCGGTAACCAGGAGATGCTTTTGTTGGGCGCTTAACTCGACGTCGTTGGCAATAAAAGGGTCGCTTTGAAAGGTTTCGACGACCGGATGACGACCTTGCTCGATAATGATCTTGCGTTCATTGTAAAGTTGCGGACGCACAAAATTCAGCTGAATGGCTGCCTCGGCAAAACTTTGTAATACATCCAGCCTGGCTACCTGATCGGCAGTCAATTGCAACTGATTGACCAGTGGCGAAAGGTTATCGAGCAATTGTTGATAAAGCTTCTTCTCGAGAGCCAGCGCTTTTGACTGGCTGGATAATACTTTGTCTTCCAGCGACTTTAATTCCGGGGTAATAAATCGTTCGGCATTTTTCAGGGTCTGCCGTCGAGTATAAGTGATTGGTGCCGCTTCCGATTGCGCTTTGGATATTTCAATATAAAAGCCGTGCACGCGGTTATAGCCGACTTTCAGGGTATTGATACCGGTCGATTCTCTTTCCCGCTGCTCCATATCGGCGAGCAAGCTGCTGGCATTTTCGGATAAAAATTTAAGCTCGTCCAGCTCGGCGTCAAAACCTTTGCGGATCACATTGCCATCGCGCAAAACAACGGGCGGGTTATCTTCTAAAGCGCTCAGCAACAACTCAAAAATAGACTGGTGACAGTCAATTGATTGTGCCAGCGCCGAAAGCTGCAAGCTCTCCTGACCATTTAACCAGTTGACCACTTCAGGCAGGCACCGCAGACTGTCTCTTAATCCGGTCAGATCTCGTGGACGCGCGCTGGCTAAAGCGACCCGGGTTAAAATTCTTTGCATATCTTTGATATGGGCGAGGGTGGCTCGTAAGGGTTCCAGATCGCCGCTGTCGATTAGTGCAGCAACCAGTTTCTGGCGATTGTCTATTGCTTCTTTGTCGACCAGCGGCGCGTGCAACCAGCTTTTTAGTAGGCGGCAACCCATGGCTGTTTTAGTTTGATTGATTACCGTAAACAGGGTCTTATCGGTTTCTCCATAGAGGTTTTCGCTGATCTCCAGGTGTTTACGGGTGTGAGAGTCGAGTTGCAGAATCTGTCGATTGTCAAATGGTGTCAGGCGTGTCAAATGCTTGAGCGAACTCTGCTGGGTTAGCTTAACGTAGTTAAGGGCCGCGCCTGCCGCTGAAATACCGCTCTTGAGCGAGCTACAGCCAAAACCATCCAGATTACTCACGCCAAAATGGGATAAGAGCGCCTGGTAGTTCTGTTTTTGGTCAAACTGCCAGTCTTCCTGTAGTTTGACAATATAACCGCGCTCGCCAAGTTCATCGGCCAGCGGCTGAGCCGCCAGAATTTCGGCAGGTTTCAAGCGCGCCAGTTCGCTCACCAGGGTGTCTGCCTGCTCAAACTGATGACAGAAAAACTGTCCTCCGGCCAGGTCGATCCAGGCGAGTCCAAATGTGCTCTTCTGTCGATTATCGGGATTTTGATACACCGCCGCCAGCAGGTTGGTTTTGTCGGCTTCGAGCAAGCTATCTTCGCTCAGAGTGCCAGGTGTGATAACCCTAACGACTTTTCGTTCCACCGGCCCCTTGCTGGTTGCCGGGTCGCCAATTTGCTCACAAATGGCAATAGACTTACCCTGTTTTACCAGACGGGCAAGATAATTATCCACGGCGTGATAGGGAACCCCCGCCATCGGGATAGGTTCACCGCCGGATTTACCGCGGTGGGTCAGGGTTATTCCCAGCCAGTCCGCCGCTTTGTGCGCGTCGTCAAAGAAAAGTTCGTAGAAATCACCCATTCTGTAAAACAACAGAACATCGACATAATCCTGCTTTATTTGCAGATACTGTCGCATCATGGGCGTAT
>Ga0316209_1000891_pt1 | contig 39632 bp, 29 predicted proteins | sample 6monopyrite_MG_FD_204945 | JGI IMG/M metagenome (GOLD analysis project Ga0316209, IMG submission 204945) | Microbial mat bacterial communities from mineral coupon in-situ incubated in ocean water Damariscotta River, Maine, United States -... | ecosystem: Environmental > Aquatic > Marine >...
CAACGTCGTGCGCATGATTTTGGTGGTTCGCCACCGACGTCGGACGCAAGGCAAGACCCACACCTACGTACATTCGTTCGCACATGTCGGCTGGCTGGCCGGGCGGACCATTCCGTTCGGCCCACCACTGATTTTGGGGACCATCCTCGTTTTGATGGCTCCCGCCTCTGTTCACCAGTTCTTCCTTGAGACCTGGCCCCAATTCCTAAACGGTTAGGCATACAAAACCGCATCCCATGAAGAAATCCGCACTTCTCATCGCCCTTCTCGCACTGGCAGCGCCATCGTGTCAGAGCCAAATGCATCGCCAGATGCTTGACGACCAGGACCAGCAGCTAGCTGCGTTCAAAACCGACGCAGATAACTTGCGCTTGGAGCGTGACCGCATGCGTGCAGAAAATGCAGCGCTATCCGATCAGCTCAGTTACGAGCAGCAACGTGCCTCTGAGATTCAAGATCGTCTGACTCTTCGCGAAGCAGCATACAGTCAGCAAGATGCAGAAGTCGCAGACTTGCAAACGCGCCTAGCCGGCAGTGGTGTCGATGTCGAATCTCGTGGCGGCTTCATTGTTCTTGGTGTAGATTCCAATCTCACCTTTGCTTCCGGCAAAGCCGAGCTAAACAAGAAGGGCAAGGAAACCATGAGTCGCGTCGCTGATGTTCTCATGGAGAACTACGCTGGAAAAACCTTCTGGGTTGAAGGTCATACGGATTCCGATCAGCCGAAGAAGTCTGGCTGGAAGAGCAACCTTGCTCTCTCTGTGAACCGCGCACTGTCGGTTGCCGATTACCTCGTTTTCGAGAAAGGCATTGAATCCCAGGCTGTCCGCATCGCTGGTCACGGCGAGTGGGACCCGAAAGAAGACAACGGAACGAAGGTCGGCAAGGCGCAAAACCGTCGCGTCGAAATCCTAGTGCTCCCTTAAGCAGAATCTCTGCTAGGCTAAAGGTATCGAGCGCAACTCGCTCGGTGCCTTTGTTTTTTTTCTTTCTCAACCCGAATACTCTCCCATGTCCGCAACCGACATCCATAACATCACGTTTCTTGGCTCCTCAGACGCTGGAAAGACCACGTTGATCGAAAAGGTCGCTCACCAGTTTGGTGCGATTGACCGCGTGGGGACAGTGGAAGATGGCAGCACCTTGTGCGATTTTTTACCGGATGAAAAAGAAAAGCGTCATAGTCTGTCTGCCGGTGTGGTGCATTTAGAAGCACCACACGGCAAGTTAAACCTGATTGATACGCCTGGATATCCAGACTTCGTGGCCGACGCCATCACCTCTATGGGCGCGGCTGGAACGGCTGTCATCGTAGTGCCAGCACGGGAGACCGGCGTCCCTTTTCATTCCCTGCAGTTGTGGGAAAAGGCCGGCGCTCTCGGCCTGGCGCGCGCAGTGGTCATCACCCGCTTAGATAACGACAACTTGCATCTTGACAAGGTGATTGAAAATGTCCGCGAAGTTTTTGGACAACGGGTCGTTCCGTTTACTTTGGCAAACGACACCGGAGCTGGCTTTCACTCGGTTTCCGTAGTTGAGCAAGAAGAAGGGGAGCATAAAGAGCACTTGGTCGATGCCGTGGTTGAAGCCAATGATGAACTCATGGAGAAGTATTTGGAAGATGGTGAAATTTCCCACGAAGCCTTAGAGGCGGCCTTTCCAATCGCTATGGCAAAGGGAACCTTCGCGCCTTTGTTCTGCATCAATCCGACCACGGGAACTGGCGTTGCAGAATTTGCTGACTTCATGGTCCGCGACTTTCCCGATGCTGCCATGCAACTGGCCGCCATGCATAGCGACAATATCCAAGGGGGCGGTGAATCCGAACGATGCGTTGCGCGAGTTTGGAAAGTACTCAGCGATCAACACCTCGGTCAGATTTCCTATCTACGCGTTCTTCAAGGAACCTTGAACAGCGGGGATTCCTTGATTGACCCGCATGAAGGCAAGCTGGTCAAGATGAACGGCCTTTCGACTTTATTCGGCGCCCGTCTAGATGGAGTTTCAACAGCAGGTCCTGGTGACATCGTCGCGGTGACGCGAATTGATGACCTGTGCATTGGCGATGTTCTGGTGAGTGAAGGCGAGGGCCATTTTCATGAGTTTCCGCTCCCTACGCCTTACACCTCAATGGCCATTGTCCCTAAGGATCGTAACGCGGAGCAAAAAATTGGTCAGGAGTTGCACAAGATGGAGCGTGAAGATCCATGCTTCAAAGTGCATTACGACGCGGTCACGCATGAAACGATTGTCGAAGGTTTAAGTGAGTTGCATCTGCAGGCTTTGTTGCATCGGCTCGAAGTGCGCGGAGTTGCCGTGGATACGCATTTGCCGCGCATTGCTTACCGCGAAACGATTACCACGCCATCGGAAGGATCGCATAAGCACAAGAAACAATCGGGGGGCAAAGGTCAGTTTGCTTCTTGTAACCTGCGCCTGATTCCACGTGAACGCGGTGCCGGGTATGAGTTCGTCGACAAGGTGGTCGGCGGATCGGTGCCGCGCCCGTTCATTCCAGCGGTGGAGAAAGGGGTTAACGAACAGATGATCAAGGGTGTGATTGCCGGCAGCCAGGTGGTGGACCTCAGTGTGGAGTTGTACGACGGCAAGTTCCATGCGGTCGACTCCGATGAGCATTCCTTCCGGGTCGCAGGCGCCCGCGCCTTAATGGAGGGGTTCCTGAAGGCCAACCCGATTTTGCTAGAGCCGATGATGAAGGTTTGGATTACCGTCCCATCGCGCTACTTCGGCGATGTCTCCGGGGATTTGAACTCCCGGCGCGGGCAAATCCATGGATTGGAATCTGCCGGTGACTTCCAAACCATCGAGGCGGAAGCACCCTTGGCGGAGTTGCAAACTTATTCCACTCAGCTTCGTGCCATGACGCACGGCGAGGGGCACTTTAGTATGGAGCTCGCGCGTTACGCGCAAGTACCGTCTCACCTTCAGGCCAACATCGTGGCGGCCGAGAGTGAGACGATGGTCCATAGCTAAAGAATCTGTGCCTGCTGCAACTGTCGAAACTAAGTCGTCAAGCTCGAAAGGGTTTGCGCTGCTCGAACTCCTCATCTTCATCACGGTCCTGACTGGACTGTCCGTGTGGCTGTTGCCGCTGGCTCTGAAGGAGCGCAAAGATGAGAATCAAGCGCATGCGGTGGAATACCTGCGTATGTTGGCTTCCGCGGAATCCATGTGGATGTCCGAAGTCGGAAGCTTCGTGGAGGTGCGTCAGGTTGCAGAGTCCGTGCCCAACTTGCCTGGTCGTGCTTTGCATTTACGCACCCCATCCTTCAACTTTGAACCACGCATGATTTTCGATGGCCAGGGCATCGGACATCGTGGGGGATATCGCTACCGCACCGGCCACGATGAAGATGGTCGCATTGTCGGCTGTTGGGCTTGGCCGAACCTCCGTGAGTATTCCGGTTTGGCTACCTTTTGGGTGAACTTTCAGACCCGAGTCGTTTTTGAAGCACCGATTGCCGCTTCTTGGAATGACACCCCAGGGACCTTGGCGCCGGACGCAATCGGACTCAGTCCGGTTCAAGGCTAGAGGTCTGACCGCGGCCTTCTTCGCCCGGCGAGATTCGAGGTGGCCTAAACTTGAAACAACGCCGACGCATTGGCGTGCGTTGCAGCAGCAAGCTGTTCGGGAGAACGCCCCAGCTCGGTCGCCAATGATTCCAAGGTGAACTTCACGTAGGCCGGTTCATTCGGCTTGCCGCGTTTGGGCTGTGGCGACAGAAACGGTGCATCGGTTTCGAGGAGTAGGCGATCCTCGGGGACGATTTTTGCAGCTTCGCGTAAGGCGGTGGACTTAGGGTAAGTCGCATTACCAGCAAAACTAATATGAAAACCGAGGCCAAGTAGTTCTTCTACTGCATCGGGACCTTCGGAATAGCAGTGCATGATGCCTTTGGGTTGACCGCCACGATCACGGAGAATGGGCAGCATTTGCTCAATCGCACTGCGGCAATGCAGAATCACCGGCAGGTTGCGCTCCAAGGCTAAATCTAAATGAGCGAGAAAGGACTTTTCCTGTGCATCGGGTTGTGCCCAATCGCGGAAGAAATCTAAGCCAGTTTCGCCGATGGCTTTGAAGCTCGCATCGGCGGAAAGATCTTTCAGTGCATCCAGTTTGGAATCTAGATCGGCAAAGGCGCCGACATCGTTGGGGTGGATGCCTACGGTGGGGAAGACATCGTCATGTTCGGCGGCAAGCTCGCGGCATCGTTTTGCATTTTCAAGGTCGATGGCAACGCAAACCATACGATCGACTCCAGCTTCGCGCGCACGTTCGATGCGGGGGAGTGCAGGGTTTTTTTCCTCATTCCAAGTGAGGTGACAATGGGTGTCGAACAGGCGCATGAATTATTGCGGTGGAACCGGGAGACCTTCGCGTTGGCGAAGTTCGCGCATGAATTCCCAGGTGCCGGGATCAATATCGCGCGCAGGCATTTTATCAAGCAACATGCGATGCCCGCGTTTCTGATCCAATTCCAAAATCGCAAGCATGGCTTCTTTGCGAATCAGGAAGTTGGTGGACTCGGTGTCGAACAAACTCTCCAGAATGGCTGGTGCTTCTCGATTGCCGCGTTCACGCAAAGCGCGCACGGCCAAAGTACGCGCCCGTGGTTCCATCGATTCTTCGGTGGCGATGTCGAGTAACAACTCGTTCACCCAAGGCTCTGCTTCTTCCCCTTCGACGCCTAACAAAACCTTCTCCACGTACATGGGGCGGATGAGATCGCGCGCGCGGCGGTTGTCTAGAAACAACAATTTTTTGCCGCGCGCGAATCCTTCATGCACGTCTAGACGCCAGAAGGCCCGATGCGCGACGAGGCGTGGCCGCACCGGCATTTCTCGAAAATCGCAGGCTCGGCAGAGCGTAATAGTGGCGTCTTTGTCCAAAACGAAAGTCGCGGCGAGAAGCTCTTGCTCAGTCATTTCTGGCAACACAAAACGGCTTTCCTTGATCCAATCTAGCCATGGGAAGGCGTCGGCGCCGTCGAGCGCGGCCAAAGCTAGGGTGGTGAGCTCCAATTCCGCTCTCAATTCAGGGATTTCCTCGACGCCAGCATTCGTGTGGAGTCGCTCGGCAGCCGTGCGAGCTCGCACCCTCAGCTCCACAATTGCATCTTCCGGGGTTGAAAAGGACTTCGCCAAGTCGCGGGAAGCTTCTGGCAGCAAAGGACTTCCGGCATTTTCCTGAGAACATCCAGTTGCCGCCAGTCCCGCGGCCCCTAGAGCCACCCATGCCAGGAATTGGCATACTTTGTGCAGTTGAGGGGGGGGCGTCAATCGGCCTTTTCTCGGTTCGTTGTAAGTCTGTATGTGCATGGTGTTTAGTCTGCTAAACTTTGCCGACAGCTATCCTCGAGAGCCATCCCGAGGCCATCTAGGTTGCCCCGACTAGGTCATTGTGAAGATACTCCCTTCCCTAAGCAAAATTCTTGCCACATCCTGCCTGCTTGCCACTTTCACGGCATGCGGTAGTTCCTCCGACAGCGCCGCCAAGGTTGCAGAATTCGGAATGTCCGTCTGTTCGCTCGGCTGCAATGGAAGCTCGTTTTCCACGAGCACCCACGCCGCGAACCAGGATATCACCTTCACGTTTAACGACGCGGTGGATCCCGCAACGGTGAACTTTTCGTCGATTTCGATTGTCGATAAAGCCACCGGAGTGACTCCAACCGGAAGTTTTATTGTGACTGGAAAGGTTGTGGTGTTTCAACCATCGCTGCAACAAACCACCTCGGGAACACTTTTTGGTTTCCTAACCGGTTCGACTTATCGCGTGCAGATTCTGGACGATGCTAGCTCTAATGCAGTCGCTGCAACATCCGGCCGCTTGAACCAGACATTTATTACTGGCGACATCACCATCATTGCGCCGGTTGACTTGGTTCCTGGAAACCCGTCTCTCATCGAAATCACTCCCGATGCAACTCTGGTTCCGGCCACGCGTGATTTCCCAATCGTGCTGACCTTCGGCGACCTGATGAACACTTTGCAGATGGCCAATCCGGAGACCGGAGAAAGCGCGCAAATTTCTGTGGCCATTGTCGACTCGGCAGTGGGAAGCGAAGTCCCTATGCCCGGCATTTTCTCAGCGGAGTTGAATCGCTCCTCCTTGTTGACCACGGTGACTTTCACTCCTTCGGTGCCATACCCTGGCAACAATAATGGAACACGTTCCTTGCGCTTGAGTCTTTCCCAACAGATCTCCGACCTCGGTGGAAATCTTTTGGAAAATCCAGGCTCCACCAACTTCTTGTTGCCAAACATTCTTCCGGCAGCAGGTGCGTTAACCGAAGCCTTCACCGATTCCTCGCAAGAAGACGATGCGGGGAGTACCGCAGGCCTTTGGGCTTCTGCGTCTGGAGTCTTGGACAGTGGATTAGACCCCGTCACCGGCCTTCACCATGGTGGCGGTTCTGGCGTGCTTGGTTCTTACGTGGCCGAAAGTGGACTGCAAACTTTAGACACCAACGGTGATCCAAGCTTCCCTTCGGAATTGTTGGGAGAAGATGTTGGTGTGCTGAACGGTTTCTATTCGTTTAGCGAAGTACAAATCCCAGAAGGTTCGCGTATCGAAGCAACTGGCGCGAACCCATTACGTATGTTCAGTCAGGGTCGCTTCCTGGTCGATGGCGTAATGGATTTCTCCGGCGCATCTGCGCCGACCCACTCCGGTAAGGTTTTTGCATTGGGTGAGTGGGAGAACGACACCATTGGAATCGTGAATGAGTCCTCTCTTGGGCGCATGACCGATGCTTTCGGCGACGATGACTTTGCCTTAGGTGGCCTTGGCGCAAGTGGCGATCTTGGCGCTGGAGACGGTGGAGTTGGCGGCAAGGCTTGGTACCACTTAGGCATCGACTTCGGTGGCGGGAACCTTTATCTGCGCGGTGAACAAAACAACTGGCAGAATGGTGTGGTGGGTGGTTTTAATCCAGACACCACTCGCTTCCCTGGTGGATTCGGCGGAGGTGTCGGCGAGAACGTCGACCTTTACGCTGGCTCGAATGCCGGTGGTGTGGGCGGTGTCGCTTCGGTGGGCAATCCATCGACCGGCTCCGGCAACTTGCAACACACTGACCAGGATAACGGTTCTGGCATGGGTTCTTGGAACTGGCCGCCAACGGCTAACGAAGTGACGGATAACACCTTCTCAAATGGTGTCACCATTACTACGCACCCAACCGAGTTCACGTCTGGCACGCCTACCGATTTCGGTAACTTCTCCATTCACCGTTCGCGCGGCGGTGGCGGTGGCGGCTACTGGACCGATGGCCTTCGCGGCACGCATTTCGATGCCACTAGTACCGACCCACTGGGCCTGGACTTGCTGGTCCCGGTCATCGATGTCAATGACAACATCTTTGAGTTCAACGGTGATGGCGCCGGTGGTGACCGCTTATTGTGGGACAGCCGTTTGGGCGGTGGTGCAAGCCTCCCAGATGCCGATGGCGGCCGTTACGTGATTCCACTGAACACGGAAACTCTAGACCCTGCGCTTGGCCTCTTGCTTGGCGGTTCGGGTGGCGGAGGAGCTGGCATGAGTGAGCACGGCTCGATTGAAGATCGCTTTGGCGGTTTCGCCAACGGCGATGTCGGTACTTACCGCAACAGCCCAGGTGGTGGTGGCGGTGCTGGCGGTGGCGCTGCACAACTGCACGCAGGCTCCACGCTCAGTATTAATGGAACTCTTGCTGCCACAGGTGGCGACGGTTCTTCGAGTGAGTTCATGGTTTCGGTTCCATTCGCAGACATCAATGCGATTGACTTTGGCCCTCCTGGAGATGCAGGCGGTGGCGGCGGCTCCGGTGGTTCCATCCTGTTGCAAGGCGGCAGTTTGGTGCAGGCTGGACTCGACGTGATTGACGTCAACGGTGGTAGCGGCGGCATTGGTGCTGCAGGTAACCACGGTGGCGATGGCGGCAGCGGCTTGGTTCGTGTTGAAACCGCAACTGGAACCGAAACTCTGTCTACCTTGGAAGGCTTTGTGACTCCAAACGAAGCCGTGGAGCTCACTCCGATTGGCCTGACGGGTCAAGCAAACGTGGGCACCATTGCAGTCTCCATGGCAGGCAACGTGGGCGATGTCACTTCTGCCGATGGCACCGTGTTCAACGGCAATGCTAGCGGAGTTCGTTCTCGCTGGTACGAGCCTTCTGCTGGTGTGCAGAACATTGTGGTCACTGGATGGCAAGTTGAGGTGGAGTTCTCTACCGATGGCGGCACCACTCCGCAGACCTTGAGTTTCAGCGATACCGCACCCACCGACCCCGATGCCACTCCGCTGTGGGTCGCACTGCAAGGCGCATGGTTGGCTCCTGGTCAATCCACCGCTGCAAACCCAATCTTGGTCACCACCACAGCTTGGACCATCCCAAGCGTGAATGGCGCAACCGATGGCTTGGTGGAAATCAACAATGCCGTGAATCGCGCGGTTCGCTTCATGCTGGTCTTTGATCACGATCAAATCGGCGCCCTGATTGGCGTCACTCCAGGGAACTACTTCCGCGTCACCAACGTGAACGTAGACTTCCTCGGCGACTGATCAAAAGGGCTATCAAAGCCCTCTTACCCGACGCGCTTTTGCGGGATCCTTGGACCCTGCAAAAGCGCGTTGTTTTGGTGGTGGATCCAGCCGGTCAAATCGCTGCATGCTGCTCAGAAGACGAGGTTCCTGCCAATGTGCCGATGCAATGCTTTCCTGGAGAAGTTTGGGCCGCAGCACCCATTCTTGCACATGCACATTTAGAAAGTTTCGACGCACCGAGTGCTAGTTGGCGTCGTCATGGGTTTACTCCTTGGGTGGAAGATCTTTTGGCGTGGCGCATGACAGCAGAGCGTTTGTCTGCTGCGGAAAGCGCCGTGCAATCTTTGCACGAGTTGAAGCAAAACGGTTGTGGGTTGGTCTTAAGTCATGTTGCGGAACGCGGCGCGGAAGGGCCACCGAAAAGGGGGCTGCCGGAAGTGTTGCCACTGAGTGAAGTCTTTGCTCCCGATGAAGCAAGTTTCTCCCCAGGCATCTTTGAAGCGGGCCGAAAAAACGGCGGCTTGGCTTTGCACGCGCCTTATTCAGTGACGCCGAAAGTGGCGCAGCAAGTGTTTACGGCATTTCAAGAACAAGGATTGGTTTCGATTCACCTTGGAGAACATCCGGAAGAGCGCGCCTACCTGGTCGATGGCAGCGGCCCAATGGCGGAGTTGCTTGCGCGCCGTGAACGTCCGATGGTGGGTGGACAATGGAAGTCGCCAGTTGATTGGTTGCATGCCATGGGTGGCAAGCGCGAGGGAGTCTTGGCGGTGCATGGCGGAGATCTTCAGGCCGATGAATTGCAGGTCTTAGAAAAGTCGGGAGTGGCCATGGTGTTTTGCCCTGGCACGCATTTGTATTTTGATCGACCGCCAACTCAATATTTGCAAGCCGGGATTCCCTTGCCAGCCCTCGGATGCGATTCCCGGGCTTCCAATGCCGCGCTCGACCCATTACGCGAAGTGGCTTTGGCTCTAAAGATGATGCCAGAACCCGGCGCGCAAGCATGGTGGGGAGCGTTGACGCAACGCGGTGCAAAAGCGGTGCAGCGCATCGACCTTGGGTGTTTAGACGTTGGGGATCAAGCCCGCGTGCTGAGATTGACAGAGACTCCTCTGGAGGTGCAGGAGTCCGCTGCCGCGCTATGCGATTACCTGTGCAGTGGTGTCGCGATTGCGCGAGAAGTCTGTAGCTTCCCATCTTGCTAAACTTATCGCGCATGCAAGACGCCATCCAACTGATTGAATCGAGTTCGAAGATTCTGCTTTCCGGCCACCTTCGCGCCGACGGCGATTGCCTTGGGGCGCAAAGCGTGATGTATCACGCGTTCAGGAAGATGGGCAAAGAGGTCGAGGTCATGCTGCCGAATCCGCCGGATGGGCGTTACGGTTTTATGGAGGCGCACACACCATGGACCCTGTTCGATGGCACCCTGCCAGATGCCGACCTGCTCATGGTCTGCGATTGCAATACGCTCGGTCGCCTTGGCGCCATGGGCGATGCGATTGCCGCAACCTCCATGCCGCGGATTGCCTTGGACCATCACCCCATCGCCGCCGATCACGGCTGGACCGCGCTAGTTCACGATGTCACCGCAGCTGCCAGCGGTCTCATGGCTCTGAAGTTAGCGAGTGCGCTTGGAATCGAAGACTTGCCTCTCGAAGCCTATGAAGCAGCCTTTGTCGCCCTGATGACCGACACCGGGTGGCTGAAGTACTCCAACGCCGATGCCGCCGCATGGGCCGCCGCAGCAAGTTTGGTGGAGCGGGGTGTAAGCACCGAGCGCCTTTATGACTTGGTTTACCAACAAGCCGAACTCGGACGTCCGATTGGCATTCGTGCTGCATTGGAAAACCTCACCTACTTTGAAGACGGACGGATTGCAGTGGCTTTTGTTTCGCAAGCCCGACTCGCCGAACTCAACGGCGCCCTCGAAGACAGCGATGACATCCTCGACATCTTGCGCGGAGTGAAAGAAGTGGAAGCGGTTGGCTTGATCACCGAACGCGCCGGTGGATTCTGCAAAGTGAGTTTCCGCAGCAAGCGCCATTTAGATGTCAATCTTGTCGCACGCACCATTGGCGGTGGCGGACATGCACGCGCTGCCGGTGCCTCTTTCGGCGAAGAGGTGCATTTAGATTCCGCAGTCAGTCAAGTCACCGACGCACTTTTAGAAGGCTATGCCGCACAAGGCATTGCTACTGCGCTGGACGCCTAAGACGACTCCGGTTTAGGCTAACTTTTCCTGCTTCTTGAGCATGCCCATCATGGCGTAACGCGCCAGCTTTGGGTTCTTCTTCAAGCGTCGCACCACGTAGAGATACCAAGCTTCGCCGTAGGGAACATAAACCCGCACTGGCAGGCCATTTTCGCGAACTTCTTGACGCAACTCTTCGCGCACGCCCAAGAGCATTTGCACTTCGCATTGCTCTTTCCAGGCGGGGTTCTCCTGGATCAGCTGCTTGAGTCCATCAATCAGCACTTCATCGTGCGATGCCACGCCAACAAAAGCGCCGCCCTCTAAAAGGATGCGCAAGGTGCGCAGATAGGACTGATTGACTTCATGGCCATCTTGGAAGGAGATCTCTGCCGACTCCACATAGATCCCTTTGACTAAGCGCACATTCAAAGGTGCATCGACAGCAACTAACTTTTTCGCATCTTCCTCAGTGCGGAAAAGCATGGACTGAATCACAATGCCAACCGTCGCGCCAAACTTTTCGCGCAAGGTATGGAAAACGCGAAGGGTGCCATCGACCGTTTCTGATTCTTCCATTTCGAAGCGCACAAATGCATTTAGGCTTTGCGCTTTCTCAAGGATTTTCGAAACAGAATCAATGCAGGCCTGTTCGCTGAGGTTCAATCCCATCTGCGTTGGCTTGACCGAAATATTCAGTTCTTGCTTTTCATCGGCAAGGTCTTGCAGCAGGCGCAAATTTTCTTCGGTAGCGGCATCGACCTCGGCTTGGTCGGTCACCGCTTCGCCTAACTGGTCATAAGTCACGCGATAACCGGCAGCGGCCAGTTGCGCGCCACGGCGTAGTGCATCCTCACGGAGTTCCCCGGCGATGTAACGCAGGCTGAATTTCCGCATGATCGCTTTCGGGACCAAGGGGATGAGTGAGGCGGCTAGGGAATCGAACCAAGTCATGGGCTGCAGACGCACGGCGGCAGGCATAGGATGGCGTCCCTCGGCCACTTGCGCCAGAGTCTGACCCTTGGATTCCTCTCCAGAAAGCCCGACCCGACGCCCGCTGCAGCGCATCCTTCCCGGAGTCGTGGTCGCTTTGGTGGTGCCTTGGCTACCCTGGGTCGCAAACCTGCCCTATGAGGCCCGCGCTACCGCCGCTATCGCGTTTTTTACTGCCTACTGCTGGATCCGCGAAGCTCTGCCGCTGCCGATTGCTTCCCTCATGCCGGCGCTCCTATTCCCAGCACTAGGCGTGGTCGATGCCCGCGAAGTGGCGCCCTGGTATTTCAAAGACATTCTGCTGCTTTTCCTCGGCGGATTCATTTTGGCTCTGGCTTTAGAACGTTATGGATTGCATCATCGTTTTGCGTTGCGTTCCTTGCGTATTTTTGGCACCAAACCGCGCCGCGTGGTACTCGGCTTCATGTTGGTAGGCGGTTTTATGAGTATGTTCATCAGCAATACCAGCACCGCTTTGCTTATGTTGCCGGTTGCAGTTTCCTTGTTGCAGCAATGCTCGGCCGAGGAACAAAAACGCCTGAATGCGCCGCTACTTTTGGGCATAGCCTATTCCTGTTCGATTGGCGGCGTGGCCACACCGATTGGCACTGCACCGAACAGTGTTTTACTTGGCATGTATGCCGAGCGCTTCCCCGATGCCCCCGAGTTAAGTTTCGGCACATGGTTTATGGGCGCGTTCCCATTCGTCATTGCATTCCTGTTCGTCGCTTGGTTTTGCTTATGTCGGGTCACTGGAAAACTAGGTAGCAAACGCACGCCAAGTTTGGATCGCTTTATTGAGGAACGTGCCGGCCAGGCGAAACGCACCCCAGAACAAAATCGAGTCTTAGGTGTTTTCGGCTTGGTCGCGATTCTGTGGATGACACGTCAAGGCATCGACTTTGGCAGTGTTGCAATTCCTGGTTGGGCAAGCTTTCTGCCGGAGCATATCGCAGCAACGCTGAAAGACTCCACCGTAGCTTTAGTGGGAGTGCTGTTGCTGTTCTCGATTCCCGGTCGCGCCAAACAAACTGGAGCCCTCATGGATTGGGAAGACTGCAAGAATATCCCTTGGGGAATCCTGTTGTTGCTCGGCGGTGGCTTTGCCTTAGCCAAAGGATTTGAAGTCAGTGGACTAAGCGCAGCCGTCGGCGAAGCCATGGGCTCCTCCCTGCAGGTGCTTCCTCTATGGGGGACCGTGTTCTGCGTGGCGATTGCGGTGACTTTCCTCACTGAAATCACTTCCAACACCGCAACCATCAACATCTTGCTGCCAGTGTTGTTCAGCGCGAGTGTTGCAGTAGGCCTGCACCCCATGGCACTCGCCATTCCGCTGACCTTCGCGGTTTCCTGCGCCTTCATGATGCCGGTTTCTACGCCACCCAATGCGATTCTTTTCTCAAGTGGACGCCTCAAAATGGGCGAAATGGCAAAGGCAGGATTGGTGCTCAATCTGTGTACCGCAGTACTGGTCACCTTGTTCTGCATCTACTGGGTCGCGCCGCAATGGGGCTTCGATCTCGGAACCAGTCCAAGTTGGGCGCAACCGACTCAGCCTTAAGCTCCCAAAGTCACCAACCTTAAGACCTATACTGTGTATATGGACCGCATGAAGAACCCTTTGCTCCAAACGCTGCTGGTAGCCGGCGCCTTGTTGGCTTGTACTGAGCCGGAGGCACCCGTGACGGAGGGAAGTGAAAACCCAGTAGCAGAGAGCTCTTCGCAAGTCATCACTTCGGGCCTTTTGGCACCTGGCGATACCCGTGATTTGATTCTGGTCGCAGTCGATACCTTGCGCGCCGATCGCCTTCCTTTCTACGGAGCCGACCGCGCCACCGGTGGCAAGGTCGAAGAGAAATGGTCGATGGCCTGGCTGGCGGCAAATGGAACCTTGTGGGAAAACACTTGGTCACCGGCTGGCATGACCTTGCCATCGTTCACTTCTTTATGGACTGGCAAACCTCCCTTGGAGCATGGTTCTATCGGCAACTTTTTGGCCACCGATCAAACCACCTTTGCTATGGATTTGGCGCAACGCGGGTGGATTGGTCATGCGGTGGTCGCCAATCGGGTGCTCGGTAAAAACTGTGGATTGGATCGCGGTTTCTTGACTCATTTGGTGCGTTCCAAGCAGGCGGAGAAGTCCGCGCCGCGTGAACTTTTGGTCACCACTCAAAAGGATATTCAAGAACGCAAGCGCATGTTCGTTTGGGCCCACTTTATGGCACCCCATCAGCCGTATGAGCCAAGCGCGAAACATCTCGGTACTTTTTCCACGGCCGATGGCACCCAGGGCGATAAGGAAACCCTAGTCGCTTTGCATACCAATCCAGAAACCATCACCGAGGCTGTCGTGCAAAATGTGCAGGCGCTTTACGACGAAGAGATCCTGACCGCAAACGACTACGTGATGGAAGTGCTTCGTGGTTTAGAGAAACAGTACCAAGATGCTGGGCGCGGCGAATTACTCGACAATGCAGTCGTGGTTTTTCTTTCCGATCATGGTGAAGAACTGCTCGACCGCAATGGTTACTCCATGCATGCAAAAAGCATATTCTCTGGAACGACGCACGTGCCGTTGATGATTCTAGGCAAAGAATGGATGGCCGGTCAGAGGGTGGAACAGGGCATTGCTTTAGAAGATGTCTTGCCCATGGTGCTGCGCGGTGAAGAGCCGGAGGGAGAGTATTTTTTCTCGGCCTATCGCCAAACCTATTACATGGTGCGCGATGCGCGTTGGTCTTTGGTGCATAATCCTTCGGGGAATTTACTTGGTCCTCCCGAGCCACCGAAAAGCGTAAAATATGCCTATCCAGTGGTCGCTCTGTACGACCGCAGCGTGGACCCCAAAGAACTGGTCGATGTCTCCAAGGCCCACCCTGAAGTGACGCGTCGTTTGTTAGATGCCTTGCGCGCTTGGCATGATCAATTGCAAATGGCCAGTGAGGATCCGGAGGAGAAAATGACTGCTGAAGAAATGGCCCTGTTAGAAGAGTTAGGTTACGCCGGTTCCTCTGAACATGAAGGTGAATCCACCCTAACCCCATGGCACGGATCGCAATGGACTCCTTAAACACACCACCTAGTTTGCGCGACCGCATAGCGCCATGGATTGAGGGTGGTTTCCTTGCCATCATCGTTATGGTGGTGGTCTCTTTAAGTGGCGATGCCGTGCGTACTTCCTACCACGGTTATTTGCACACCAGTTTGGGCGAGGCCGTGTTGCGCGATGGCCTCTTGCCAGAGAATCCCTATCACGCCGGCACTCCGCTGCATTACTACACGCTTTACCCAACCTTAGGCGTGTTGCTTGGTAAGTTGGGCGGTGGTCCTCTATGGGGGTTTGCACTCCTCAACATGTTTGCCGCCATGCTGATGGGCCCCGCGCTCGATGCCTTCGCCAAACGCCTAGGCCTAGGTTTCGCCGCCCGACGTTTTGCCTTTTTCTCCATGGTGCTTGGCTTTAACGGTTTGGCTTCGTGGTGGGTGTCTTCGGATAACGACATGGTGGCAGGAGCCTTACCTTTATTGGTGCTGCTCGACCTCACCAAACCGATGGCGGAGTTGAGTTGGGATGGACGCCTGCAGGCTTTTCTGCCTAAGTTCCTTAACGTTTCCTCCTTTGCTTTATCATTGCCCTTTGCATTTTTTGCACTCGCCGACAATCTCTCCACCGGCAAAAAGGAAACTCTTCGCTTAGGCGTATTACTCGGCATCACCATGGCATTGAACCCTTTGGTGGGCGGTTTTGTTGCGATTTTAGTGGTGCTTGAAAAGTTCAGCCTGCTGCGAGAAGGCTTGGAAGGGGTGAAGAAGCTGCTTCCGGCGGTAATCCTTGCCTTATTGATTTCGGTTCCGTTTCTGTTGCCGCTGTTTGCTGCATCGCCAGACGGTGAAGCCAGCATGGCCGGTGACTTCCCGTTTATTGGTTCCGGCGCGTGGGCAAACTTACTCGGCCCATTGCTTCTGTTGTGGCCCCTAGGGATATGGGGTTTGTTCCGAATGCCCAAGGCAAAGCGTCCGCCGCTTTACTTTGCATTGGGACTGGCTGCACTGTTCTCCTTTTTGAGCTTGCCGTGGAGTAATGAATACAAGTTCCCGCGTATGGAGGGCATCTTGCTGGCGCTTCCAGTGGGTGCACTCTTAGGCAGCCTCTGCAAAAGTCTTCCCGGCAAACTGGTCGGCCCAGTCTTGGGCCTGCTTTGCCTGCCAACCTTCCTGCAAACCTTCGATGCCTATTCCCAATGGGATTTAGGCGAAAGCAATCTGCTTAATCACGTCGAAGAAGGACGTCTTGCGGTTCGTGCAGAAGGATTGTTGAGTACCTGGCCGACGAACCTCGCTACGGCTGAGAAAGCATTACCGAGCGATGCTGTTTTAGTCTTCCATCCTTGGCATCCAGGTCTCCGAGGAAGTGCACTTGGAGCCCAAGGCAATGCCTTAATGCCAGTTCTGTCGCACTCGCTATTCGTTGATGCCCCGCAAATCCATAACGCAAGCCTGCCCGACCTGCGCGAGCGCCTCGATGCCAGCTTTGCTCTATGGCAAGGCCGACGTTGGGTGAAGAACGAGCAGAAGCCAAGTGATGCCTACGATTCCACAGAAGCTTTGCAGTACATGCGAGAGAAGTTGCCTAAACGCCCGATGGCAGTGGTCACTTTGAAGGACCATCCTGTGGTGCAGCTCCTGGCTGCTGCGGGTGGCTCCTTAATCGTGGCGGAAAACGGGTTAGCCTTGTGGTTAGTTCCGCCTCTAGAGGCAACGGCCGGAAACTAAGAGCCTCGCGCATGTCGGCGGCGATGAGCTTTTCGCGTTGGCCTAAATCCGCCAAGGTGCGCGCGACACGCAGACAGCGCAGTAAGCCACGTCCGCTGAGTGGCAGAGTGGAAACGGCTTGACGTAAAAGCTTGCGCGATTCCAAATCAAAACCTGCACCGCGGATTTGATCGAGATCGGCCTGATTGCTGGTGGTGAAGCCGCGCATGGATTGCTCCTCCTGGAACTGTTGGGTTTGTTCAAGCTGGTCGCGAATCTTCTCGTCGCAGGGAGCCGTGGCTGGGCCTTCCAAATCTTCCGCACTGACCGGCCCCATCTCGACAAAGAGATCGAAGCGATCGCGCAATGGCCCACTGACTCGTTGGGCGTAAGCACTAAGCCGTGCGGGAGTGCATCGGCAGGGTAGTTTGGGATGGGTGGCATAGCCGCAAGGACAAGGATTGCTGGTTGCGATGAGCTGAACATCGGCCGGGTAGGTGGCCCACTCCCGTGCGCGTTGCAATCGCACTTCGCCCTCCTCCAAGGGTTGACGCAATCCTTCGAGCACCGGCCGCGCGAATTCGGGAATCTCATCCAAAAACAGAATCCCTCCATGCGCACGCGCTAACTCTCCAGGACGTAACGGGGTGCCGCCTCCTAAGAGCGCCTGCGCCGACGCACTGGTGTGTGGGGCTCGGAATGGCGGCCGCGAGCTCAGGTGCGTGAGCGGACGCAGCAAAGCTTCTACGCCAGCAACTTCCAGAGCACGCTGAGGCGAGAGATCGGGAAGCAAAATGTGAAGGCGTCGCGCCAACATGCTTTTGCCGGTACCGGGTGGACCTTGCATCCACATGGAATGACGCCCTGCAAGCGCAATCACGGCGGCGCGCCGGGCATGGGCTTGGCCACGCAGGTCATCAAGGCGCAATGGTTTTGCAGGGAGGGCCAAATGGGATGCGCCGGTACCCGTGGTGGCCTTGGATCGAGCCACGGTCGAAAATCTGCCCTCGGCAGGGCGAAAGGTGGAAGGTTGTTTGAGGTAATCCACCACCTCACGCAAATCTTTGAGCCCATATGCACAGATTCCCGGTGCTAGGAGCGCTTCATCCGCTGCTGCTGGAGCGGTGATGAGGTCGAAGCAGTCCTCCTGAACCGCTGCCATCGCTGCCAACAAGGTCCCGCGCGCCGGGGGATGCAGACGTCCTTCTAAATCGATCTCCGCCAAAAAGAGAGTCGACCGCTTCGGAGCCGGTGCTTGATGCTCTGCAATCAATAAGGAAACTGCCAGCGCCAAGTCAAAGGGCAAGCCGCATTTAGGTAATTGCGCTGGCACTAAGTTAAACAGCACCTTTCCCTTAGGAAACGCAAACTGATGCTTGGCAAAAGCAGCCGGCAACCGTTCGCGTGCCTCACGTGCCACGGCATCGGGCATGCCGACGAGAATGACTCGGGATAGGCCCCGCCCGGTTTGCGTTTCTACACGTACTAAATGCCCACGACTGCCGAACAAAGTGGCGCCTAAGATTTGCTTTTGCATCAAGGAGAAGACGTGTGACTCATTTGGCGACACCGACTCTTTCACCGGCCTATTTGTCCGGTTCCGTCCAACGTAAGGCACCATGCAGAGTCGTTTGTAAAGGAATGCCAAAGTGGTTGAGCAAAGGAGCAACCGGAAGGGGGAAGTTCTTTGGTCCAGAGCTAGACCAGGCATATTTGGGTTGCAGGTGCAATAACAAGGCAGCGAAGCCATCGGTGGTCAAGCCATGATGGGGCACCAAGATGAAATCAATCGGGCCTGGCGCAAGGCGGGTGGTGAGGTCGTGCAGCGAGGCTCCGGTTTGGTCGCCTAAAAGGACTGCGCGGAAATCACCTAAGCGCACATCCAAGATGTGACCTTCATCGTTGGAAACTCCGCGCAATGCTCCACTGCAACCATATGCGGTAATCATCCAGGGTTGCATGGCGTCGATGACTAAGGATTCACCAGCGGGAACTTGAATGTTCGCAACCGCGAGCCGTTGTCTCAAAAACGGGTATCCATTGACATGATCGCGGTCTCCATGGCTTTGAATCATGCGGTTCGGTGCGCGCCAATGCCGATGCAGCAGCTCCGGGAACAAAATGCGTTCGACTAAATCATGCGGCGCGCGCTCGCCACTACCTAAATCAAAACTCAAGCTGTTCTGTTTCCCTGAAATCACCACTCCTAAACCGTGACCGACCGGGAGCACCGAAATGCCGGCGCGGTGCGGAGTGGGGCCCCACAGGCAAAGGAGGAACATCGTCCCAAGGATTTTGCGTAGGTGCCAGCGGCGCGGAAGTTTGGAGTGAACCGCGAAGAAGCCGAGCATGGCCGCAAGGCAGTACCATCCGCTGGAGATTTGAGGCGTTAACCAGGGGCTCCATGGCGCCGATTCTAAAAGAGAGAAGGCCAGCCTTTCGCTCCAACTGACCCCGCGTAAAAACCAGTCCATGAGGATTCCGAATCCTGGAAGCAGGGCGAGCAGTGCACCGCAGAGGCGCAGTGGGAGTAGCAAACCCAATAGGGGGCTAAGCGGAATGCTCCATGGTTCGATGGTGCCTTGAACGCTATGTAAGAAAGGCATGGAGCCAAGAAAGGCAACCCAGGAAGCTTGCAAGGTTTTCACCCAAAGAGGGCGTCCGGCAGGTGCTGCGCCAAGGATTAAGAATCCGGTCGCCGCATAAGAAAGTAGGAATCCGAGGCCACATGAGGAAGCCGGAAGCAGGAACATTTCCAAACTCCATGCCGCCGCCCAAAGATGAATGCCACGCACGGGGCGAGTAAAGCGCGCCGCCACATCGCGTAGGACCACCACCCATAATGCGCGCATGACCGGGGCAGTATTGCCGGCAAGTAGAGCTGCAAAAAGTAGGAGTGGAATGCGCAGATAAGCGGTTGGGCCACGCAAGATTCGCCGTAGCAAGCGATCCCAAAGCCAGAAATGCATGCCGGAAACGGCGAGCAGGTGAACTAAGCCAAAGCGTCGATAGGTGTCTTGCAGGCCGGGAGCGACTTCACGTCGTTCGCCTAGCAATAACGCAATTGCCAAACCCGCTTCCTCTAGGGAGAGCGTCTTTTGCAAACGAGTACGCACCGCATTGCGCATGCGTAGGAGTGGCGGCGCGCGTCCATCTTGCTGGACCTCACAGCGGAAAGCTTCGAGGCGGAAAGAACGGCCGTCATGACCTAAGCGACCTTCCAAGCGAAAGAATTGCCCTGCGCTCGGCGAGTTGGAAGTCGTTTCGCGCACCGCCAATAAGCAGCTGGCCGTGGGAGCTAATGGGGTGCCATCGTCCTTGCGCAAGTGGTCGAATAAGGCCCACGATTGATCCCCTTGCACATGCCATTCACGGAGGCGGGCCGACAAATGGACTGGCCGCGCTTCTTGGAGAACCAAACTTTGCGGACGCGGCGCTCGTTGCACAGACAGGCCGGCGGCGGCGAGCAACAGTAAGGGCAGGGCTGGGTAAAGGAGGAAGCGATGGACAAAAACCAACAGGGCGCAGCCAATCGTCAGCCAAGAACTCGCCTCGGCTAGCCAAAGCGGCGGTGGCCCAGTGTGCAGCCATAAACCTGACAGGCCCACGTGCATTGCTGCGCACCACACTGCCGATGGCAATTGCAAGCGGTGGCGGGACGATGTAATCCTGATGGTCGCGTCTCTTGGGGGCACAGTTTTCTAAGCTCCACCGAGAAGACGGATATCCAAGCGCCTCGGCACCTTACAATCCGGCTATGAGTTCGCACACAAAGCGCGCCCTTTACGCCGGGACCTTTGATCCAGTCACTCTGGGTCATATGGATTTGATTCAGCGCGGCGTCGATCTGTTCGGCGGGCTGGTGGTTGCGGTGGCTGGCAATCGCAATAAGCAGCCGGCGTTTAGCGTGAAAGAGCGCATGGCCATGCTTCAGGCTGAAGTGCAAGGCTTGCCGGTGGAAGTGGTGGAGCTGCAGGGACTGGTGGTGGAGTTTGCGCGGCAACGCGACATTCAAGTGTTGTTTCGTGGCGTGCGCACTGTGACCGATTTTGAATACGAATACCCCATGGCGATGACCAATCGTCAACTGGCTGCTGAAGTCGAAAGTGTTTTCGTCATGCCTAACGAACGCTTTGCCTATCTTTCCAGTAGTCTCATTAAAGAGGTTTATGCGGCAGGTGGCGAACTCCCTAAACTACTGCCCGACGCCGTGCATCGTGCGCTCATCGAACGCCTCTGCCCAAACGTAAAGTCATGAACATCATTCACACTGACCAATCTTCGCAGGCCATCGGCCCTTACTCGCAAGCGATCGAGGTCGACGGTTGGGTTTACACTTCTGGTTGCGTGGGCTTGAAGGCCGACAACAGTCTTTCCGGTGAAGACGTCGAAGCGCAGACGCACCAAACCTTCGCTAACTTAACTGCGATTCTCGCTGCTGCGGGTTGCACCTTGCAAGATGTGGTGAAGGCAACGGTTTATCTTGCCGACATGGATGAGTTCGGTGCCATGAATGCCATCTATAGCGAATACATGGATGGCCATCAGCCTGCGCGCTCTTGCGTGGAAGTCCAGCGCTTGCCGAAAGACCTACGCGTGGAAATCGATGTGATTGCGCGCAAGAAAAACTAATCCGGCATGTCTGATCAGCCCTTCATCCTTGGCCTCGATCTCGATGGCTGCACGGCGGACTTTTATGAAGGTTTACGCCCGATTGCAGCGGAATGGTTAGGTGTTCCTCTTGAAAGTCTGGACCCAGAAGTTTCTTATGGCTTGCCCGAGTGGGGGGTGCCCGATGCACCTGGCGGCTACAAGGCCTTGCACCGTTTTGCAGTGACCCAGCGCGACTTATTCCGCAATTTGAAGCCGCTGGATCGTGCACCACAAGTGTTGCGTGAACTATCGGCGGCGGGAGTCCAGATTCGAATTATCACCCACCGCTTGTTCATTGGCCGCTTTCATCAGACCGCGGTGCAACAAACCATTGGCTGGTTGGATCACCATGATATTCCTTATTACGACTTGTGCTTCATGGGTGATAAGAAAGCTGTTGGCGCGCATTTTTATATTGAAGATGCGCCAAGCAACATTGAGCAGTTACGCAACGATGGCAACGATGTCCTGGTGTATGCCAACTCCACCAACCGTCATGTTGAAGGTGCTCGTGCGGAGAATTGGGCAGAAGTGAAGAATGCAGTTTTGGCGGCACAAGCGGCTTGGATAAAGGCTTAAGCTAAGGGCACTCTGTTCTAGTCGTCGGCGCTATTGGCAACTTTCTGCAATGCCAATAGGGTCAGTCCAAGTGCAATGCTTGGCACCAGCATTAACCAAATAGAGTCCACCAGAGGATTCATAGCGGCTAATCCATCGTTGGCGAGTCCACCCCAGGAAACTGCGGGTGGTTCCACTCCAAGGCCGAGGAAGCTGAGGAAGGCCTCCATAAGAATGACGCGTGGTACGGTTAATAAAAGCATCACTCGAAGCGCGGGCAACATGTTTGGCAAAATGTGACGCCACAAAATGGCGCTGCGTTTCATGCCACCCGCAATAGCAGCCTGGACGAAGGGTTGTTTGCGCAAACGCAGTGCTTCGGCACGGGCAACGCGAGCGGTGGGTAACCAAAACAAAACGCCAACAGCAAGGAAGAACAGCTGCAAGCGGCCAAAGCCAATCACTGCTAAATCCGCGCGGTACTCCTGCAAGATGGAGAGCAAGAACAGCACGAATACCACCATTGGAATGCTTTCGAGAGCATCGGCGAAGCGCATTTGTATGCGATCCCAACGTCCGCCGAGGAACCCCGCGAGTGCGCCATAAGGAATTCCAATTAGCATGGCGACTAGAGTGCCGAAGAAGCCAACCGCAAGGGATATACGCGCACCCCATAAAACCCGTGCGAGTAAATCTCGTCCCTCTGCATCGGTGCCGAGGACGGGGGCTGCGGTCCATTGCGGTGGTTGGAGGCGAGCATCGGCATTCATGAGGCGGAAGTCGGCGATGGGTAGCCAAGGCGCCAACAGGGCGGCAACGGAAAGGAGAATCAGAAATCCCCAAGCCACTTTTTGACCGCGCGTCGATTTCAAGACACCGCCTCCAAGCGTGGATCCATGCGCGCCATAAGTAAATCTGCGAGCAAGGTGCACAGCCCAAGCAATGCGGTGTAAACCACGGTAACCCCAAGTGCGAGGGTGTAATCGCGCGATAGAGCGGCTTGCACAAAGAAAGTGCCGAGGCCGGGTAGCGCGAATACTTTTTCTATGACTAAAGAGCCGGTGAGGATTGCGGCACTAGCGGGGCCGAGAAACGCAATCACCGGTCCAAGACTTGGGCGAAGTACATAGCGGCGAACAATGATGCGCGGTGGCAAGCCTTCGGCGGTGGCGTGACGCACGGAATCACTGCACAAGGCTTGTTTCGCTTTGCTGCGTACCAATAATAGAATTTGCGCACTTAAGGGCAGCCCGAGACAAAGCCAGGGCAGTAAAAAATTTCGCACGCCCCCTAGTCCAGCAGGGGGAAGCCATCCGAGTTGGAAGCTGAAAATCGCGAGCAGCAGGCCGGCGAGTACAAAGTTCGGAAGCGCAAGCAGAAGCGCTCCACCTGCATGAAGGAACTTGCCATCGAAGCTGCGCGCGCGACGGGCGCAGTACAGTCCTGCCGGAATGCCAATAAGGAGGGCAATTAGTAAAGCGCCGCCGCCGAGGATGAGCGAAATCGGCAAGGCATCGGCGAGAAGCGTGGAGACCTGCGTGTCGCGATAGCGTAGCGATGGGCCGAAATCGCCGCGTATCAGGCCACTGAGTGCATGACCGTATTGCACCAGCAAAGGTTGGTCCAAACCATAGCGTTGTTCGAGAGCTCGCTGGACGATGGGATCCAGCGCGCGGGCACTGTCGAAAGGGCCGCCGCGAGTGGTGCGCATCATGAGGAAGGCGAGGAGGTGCACCATCAAGATGCCGAAAATCCAAGCGCATAAGCGACGCACGATGCGCATGTTCATCGGACCTCAGACTCCGGATAAAGTGCCGCCCAATCAATCACTCCGGATGCATTGCGCTGGAATCCACCAAGTTTTGGTGAGACCAATTCTTGTCCAACATCGAGCAACAGCGGAACGATAACCGCCTCTTCAAGCAACAAACTTTCCGCCTGTGCAAGTAAGTCAAAGCGCAACACGGGATCCCCACAATCGGCAGCCCAGTCAAGTAACTTGGCGTACTCAGGATTTGCATATCCAGTGCGATTGTTGCCACTTCCCGCAACAAAGTTTTCTAAGAAGGTGAGCGGGTCCAGATAGTCGCCGACCCAACTTGAGTGACTCACTTGGTATTCCAATCCACGTTGCGCAGGGAAGAATGTTTTAGCCTCCTGATTGGCAAGAGCAACCTCGACACCTAAGTTAAGCGACCATTGTTGTTGCAGAACCTCGGCCAGCTTACGGTTGAAATCGGAGCTTGGATAAAGGTATTCCAAGTGTGGGAGCGGGCCCGGGTGAGATTTCCGATAACGCGCTAAAGCGGCTTTGGCGAGGTTTAAATCGAAGTTTGGCCCCGCAACCTCTGGGTATCCCGGTGCAAAAGGCGGCACCAAACTATGCGCCGCAGGACGTCCACCGCCGAGGTTCTTAGCCACCACGCTGCGGTCGATGGAGTGGATCAAGGCAAGGCGTAAATCTTTGTCTTGAAAGGGTCCATTGAGAATTTGAAAGCGGAGAAAGTAGGTGGCGAACTGCGCCTGCGGTTGAAAGGCGCTTGCATATTCGCGTAGTAAAGCGGGCACCGCTAAGTCGGGCACGTTGGGGGTAAACCAAACATCGCCGGAGAGGAATAAATTGAGTGCGGTGAACTGCGAATCTAAAGTTAAAAAATCAATGCTTTCGAAACCAAGGTCTACATCACGCCAATAGTGAGGGTTGGAAGTCACTCGAATGCGGTCGCGAATGCGTCGCTCGAGGAACTGATAAGGCCCACTGCATGGGAGCACGCTTGGGGCCGTGCCAGGGGCAGCATTGCGTAATGCGGCAGGGATAGGCGCCAAGGCATGGAAAGCGCACATGCGATCGAACAGCGGCTGCGGGGTTGGGAAATGCACCTGCACGGAACGTTGTTCAAGGTTGATCAACACCTCGGCATCTTTCATCCACGCGGCATAATCGGCGCCGGTTGCGGGAAGAGCAAGGCGTCGCCATGAAGCGCGCACGTCTTCTACGGTTAAGTGAGAACCATCCGACCAGCGCAGGTTCTCACGCAGGGTGAAGGTCCAAACCCGACCTGCAGGGTCCTCCTTGCTCCAAGATTCGGCCAAACCAGGCACCACTTCTAGAGTTGCCGGGTCCAAGCGGGTTAAGCCTTCAAACAAAGCAGAGAAAATGCGTCCGCCGGCTGTGGTCGAGGTGATTTGTGGGTCTAAAACTTCGACATCGGGCCCATTGGCAACCACTAACTCCGCGCGCGGTGGCACGCAGGCTGAAAATCCAGCGAGCAGCATCACACAGGCGAGAGCGCAGCACCGGCGGATTTGTGGAAGCAGAGACACGCACAGAGGATAACGCTTGAGCGGGGCGGATTCAGTCCCTGCTGCGTCGTACAATCGGAGCGTGTCCACTGTGCCATTGCTCGAGGTTGAAGGACTCCGTTTGGAGGTCGTCGGCGCTGACTCCAAGTTGCCCTTGGTGGCCGACATGCACTTCCAACTGCACGCCGGCCACACTTTAGCGCTGGTTGGGGAATCGGGCAGCGGCAAAAGCTTGACCACGCTTTCCCTCATGGAGCTGTTGCCTCATGGAGTGCATCGGACCGCTGGCAGTGTGCGCTTTGAGGGCGCCGAGCTCACCAAGCTAAAAGAGTCCGCCCTGCGTAAATACCGCGGCGCCAAAGTGGCTTATGTGTTTCAGGACCCTTCATCGGCCTTGAATCCAGTGTTGCGGGTCGGGCGGCAAGTGGAGGAGGTGCTGCAAACACATCGTTCGGAACTCTCGAAAGCCGAGCGCAAGGCGCGCGTTTTGCAGTTATTCGAGGAAGTAGATTTACCCGACGGCGCCAATCTTGCCCGGCGCTATCCGCATCAGTTGAGTGGTGGACAGCGGCAGCGCGTTTTGATTGCCGCAGCTTTGGCGGGGGAACCAGATGTGCTCATCGCCGATGAACCAACCACCGCCTTAGACGTCACAGTCCAGGAACAAATTCTCGGTTTGCTAGATCGCCTGCGTTTGCAGCGCGGCCTCGCCATGTTGTGGATTAGCCACGACCTGCAGTTGGTGCGTGCGTTTTGTCAGGAAGCCCTGGTCATGCAAAACGGGAAGGTGGTCGAGCGCGGCGCCCCCAAGGAGTTGTTCGAGAATCCGCAGCACGCCTACACCCAAGAATTGGTGCGCGCGGCACTTGCCGGTCAAGAAGCCAAGCTAGACACGGACGATGCCACCCCAAGTGCCTCGGTTTGTCAGGTGAAGGGCATGCAGGTGCGCTACCCCGGACCGAGTGGTGGCAAAAAGGATTCTTTCGTTGCCGTGAGGGGCGTAGATTTCCACATCCAGCCTGGCGAAACCCTGGCCTTGGTCGGCGAGTCGGGCAGCGGCAAGACTTCGGTGGGGCGTGCGTTATTGCGTCTCATCCCGATGGAACAAGGCAAAATCCAGATGACCTTGCCCGATGGCCAGTGCGTCGATTGGTCGGGCCTTAGTCAGGCCAAAATAAGACCCCTGAGGCGTCATATCGGGATGGTGTTCCAAGACCCGGTTTCAGCACTCGACCCGCGTATGCGTGCTTGGCAGAGCGTGTCAGAGCCTCTGGCGATTCATAAGGTCGCGAAAGGCAGTGAACTCCGCAAGCGCGCCTTGGCCCTCCTAGCCGATGTCGGCCTAGGTCCCGACCATGCCGATGCCTACCCCGATCAACTCAGCGGTGGTCAATGCCAACGCGTGGCCATTGCACGTGCGATAGCGCTGCAACCGAGCCTGGTGGTGTGCGATGAGGCCATCTCCGCGCTCGATGCCAACATCCAGGAACAGATTCTCGAACTGCTCGCTGATCTGCAAGCCTTGCGCGGCATCGCCTATCTCTTCATTACCCACGACCTCGATGCGGTACGCCGTTTCTCCGATCGAGTCGCGGTCATGAAGGACGGTGAAATTGTCGAGCAGGGCCGCACCGCCGACGTCCTCAAGTCTCCCGAACACCCTTACACCCGACGCCTTCTAGATGCTGCTGCAGCGGTACACTCATCGCAATGAGTGCTACCCCTCCAGAGCTCAACGTCATCTTCCTAGACATCGACGACACCCTGTTCGGCACCTCTGACTTTGTCGTCGAGGCGCGCACCAAAGCGGTCGAAGCCATGATCGCGCGCGGGCTTAAAGCCGAGGTGCCCGATGTGCTGGCGGAACTCGCTGAAGTGGTTGCGGAGTTTGGCTCCAACGATGATCACCATTACAACCGTCTCATGAAGCGGTTGCCTGATAGCGCTACCGCTGGGGCAAACCGAGATCTGTTGGTGGTTGCTGGTGTGATTGCCTACCACAATGCCAAGTGGAAGAAGCTGAAGATACGCCCTGAGGCGGAGGCCTTGTTGCGCGATTTGGCGGCTACCGATTTACGCTTGGGTGTCATCAGTGCTGGTTTGGTGCATAAGCAAATGGAAAAACTTCTGCGTCTTGGTGTCGATCAGTTCATCGACCACAAGCTGTTGTTCATTACTCACGATGTGGGCATCGCGAAATCCAATCCGCGCTTGTACACCCGATGCGCAGAGGCCGCGGGGGTTCCTGTGGATCAAGTGATGCACGTGGGGGACCACCCTTTCCATGATGTCGACCCGGCCAATGCTGCAGGTCTTCGTACCGTGTGGATTCGCGGCACTGGCAAACACTCCAAGAATCTACCCAAGACTGAGCCCAATCACATCCTGGATGACTTTGTCGAACTGCGTGGTTTGCTGGACGAGAAGTACGGCATCCCGCTCGAGCGCCGCAATCGCGGGTAAGGTAAGTCCCGGGACCGGTCCTCAGAGGGGGCTCGGCTTGGCATTGGGGAGTGCAACCGCGGATGGAATTCTTCTTGGCCAAGGTGCGAGTCGCCGGTCGTAGCCTGGTTACGGCCAAGAGGAAGCAACGCCGGCCAAGGAGAATTCGGCCGTGGGTGTGCCACCAAGACGCAGTCGGGCCCCCTCAAATGAAGAAGAGCCGCTCTCCCTTACGGAAGAGCGGCTCTTTTTGAATGCTGGAGGACTTAGTTACCCAGTTGGGCGTCGAGTCCGTCCTGCATTTCGTTGGCATCGATGATGGTCGCGCGGATCATCAGGATGACATCCTTGTTCTCTTCGGCCTCGCCTTCGGTCTTGAACAACAGACTTAGGACTGGAATGTCGGAGAGGAAAGGAATCTCAGAACGCTGGTCAATGTTGAACAGTTTCTTCAATCCACCGATAACCACAGTGCCGCCGTCTGGAACCACAACCGTGGTGTTTGCGGAAGCAATCTGCAACTCAGGGAGTTGGATGGTAATCGGGGTGGTGAGTGCTGCGAGGGAGGAGGTGAACTCCGCAATCGGTTGCACGATGGTCGCCACAGTCGGACGCAGTTCCAAAGTGATGTACTTACGGTTCTGCGCGATGGTTGGGCGGACATCCAAAACAATGCCGTCCGAGATCACACCGATGATGGGGTCAGCGATGAAGGACGCTAGAGCGACCTCAACATCGAAGTCCTGCACGTAGGTGATCTGGTTCAACATCGTGGCGTAAGCACGCTGGGTGTTCTGCGCCGACAGGATGGTGGAGGTGAGCTCTTGGACCTGCTGGTTTTTCTCAACTGCGTTGAGGATCAAGCTGTACTGCAAGTCATCCAAGAAGGAGAGCTGCATAGCAAGACCACCTGCGGTACCCAGGCGAGAGCCGTAGGAGCTCAAGATGTTCTCGGTACGTGCACGGAAGTCACCGTCACCAAAGTCGTTGAAGTAGGCACCAGCGGATGGGTTGGAATCAGCGCCAGAAGGTAGGCCAGGACCGTTGTTGTCCAAAGCCAGGGAGGCGTTGTCATCGAAACCAGAGGTGACGTCGTCAAGGTTGGTTAGCTCGAGAGCGGAGGAGTTACCACCGTTGCCGCGCCAATCGATACCAATCTCCTGCAGGTAATCCTTGGTGATGGTGAGGAACTTAGCCTCAATGTGCACCATGGAAGAGGTGTAGCGACGGAAGCCACCGAGGAAGTCATCAATCTCTTGGTGAATCTCAGGGGTTGCGCGCACGACCAGTTGACCGTTGAGGACACTGATGGTTGCGTTCTCTTCCCAAACCGCAGGCTGTACGCCTTGCTGCACCAAAGTCACCAAGTTATCTGGATCCATCAGTGGTACGGCTTCTCCAACAACGCCACCGAATGCAGGGCCGTCTTCGTCGTCGTACTCACCATCTGGAAGGCGAATCTCTTGAATCTTTGGACCAGCATGGTCGACAAGCATGGCGGTAAGGTCACGCACATCGTGAAGACGCAGAATCATCTTCGCGTTAGCCTTCGCGGTGGAGGTGATGTAAACCACTCCGTGACGGAAGGTGTAAGTCACTTCAGGACCTGCAACATCGGTGATGATGTTGAGTGCGTTCATGACGCTGAGTTCGTGAGTCATGTTGAGGTTGAACTCAATGCCCTCGTTGTCGACAGCATCGACAGCGTCTGGGGTGACTACGAAAGGAATGCTGGTGAAGGTACGCAGCTGATCCACCACGGTATCGAGCGAAGTCTCACCTTCAAAGATGAGGCTCGGGATACGCTGGTTGGTGATGTCCGACATCAAGCCCATGTTGAGCTCGGAATCGGCATCTTCCACGGTGGTGAAGCGGAACTCCTTACGCAGATCGGAAATCTTCTTCCAGTGTGCTGCGCTTGGCATGGTCATCACTTCAATGGTGAGTACGCGTGCCTCTTCGATGTCGGCGAGCCAGGTGTTGTAGCGCTCGGAACGCTTCTGAACCCAAGACTGCTCGATGTTGTTGTGCCGCGCTTTCTGCGAGCTGGTAATCAACTCACGAGCGTGACCGTTCAGAGGATCCTCAATGAGGATGTCCTCGCACAAGCCAATCGAGCGATCGAACTCGTAGTTATCGAAAGCAACAATCGCATCGGTGAGCATGGCGTCCAAGCGAAGGTTGCGACGCTCAAGCTCCATTTGGCGCTTGTTCTGCAAATCTTCGAAGGTGGAGCGTGCTGCATCGCTGCGTTGCGCTGCCATGGCCATGTCACGGTTGGCTTCCGCCTGCTCGAGCAGACCGTTCACCTCACCTTCCATGCCACCCCAATCGATGCGCAGGTCGGAACCCATGATGATGCTGCGTGCAAGACGCAACTTGCCGATGGCGACATCGTAGTTACCTTCCATGAGGTAGGTGCGACCGGCCTGCAAGTAAGCCGTAGCATCGGCTTGCAAACGCTCGCCACGTGCCATGGTTTGCTCACGGACATCGGCACTTGAGCCAGTGATGTCACTGTTCGCTTTACCGAGGCCAACTTGAACTTGCTCAAGCAAGCCACGTGCATCGGTAGAGGTAGGGTCGAGCTTGAGTGCAGCAAGCAACTCGTTTTCAGCTTCTAACAAGCGGGCATCGGCATAAGCCATGCGCGCAGTCATCACGTGTTCGCGCACAAGAAGAGCAATCTTCTGGTCACGCAAAGTGTTTTGCTGAATGCCTTGGTCGAGGACGCCTTGTGCACCGGGCTCTTGCGAACCAGGCTCTTGAACGCCGACAGTGGCATCCATGAACAGTGGTTCATTGGAGGTGCCAGAGGCGTTGGAGGCGACCATTTCCTCGGGTGTCGAGGAGTCGGGTGAAGCACAACCCACTGCAAACAATGCAAGGGTTAGGCTGAGGCAAGAAGCCGATTTCAGGGTTCTGTTCATGGGGAAAGCTTGGGATCCGAGCTGGGACTGAGGCTATGGTTAGTCACCTACAGCCACATGGCTACCGTCTTTTGAACGATAGTCAGGGGAAGAATGTAACAGCGCCTGAGGAGGCTCGCTACGCCCTTTTGGGGACAGTTGTTCAGGACGATGAGAATTGTCCCAAAGTGTTTGGTGAGCGATGCTTAGGTGGTCCAATATTTGGTCCAAATCAGCTGCCGTGGTGGATGGGTTTATCAGCACCATCCGATGGCACTGCTGCCCGTCAAGGCGCGTGTAGGAGGTCCAGAAGCGTCCCTCAGCCTCAAGTTGACGATGGGCATCCGTAATCGCAGGCCAATGCGCTGGATTACGCGGACGAAATACCTGCACATTGAGGTCAGGCTGGTGCATCGGTTCGAAAAACGCATGCTGGGTAAGTTTTTCGTGCAGCAGGCGGGTCAGCTCTAATCGCGAGTCCAAAATCGCATCGAGACCGTTGCGGCCGAAGTGGCGGAGGCTCATCCACACCTTGAGTGCATCGAAACGGCGGCTGCCATCGAGGGCGCGCCGGCCCTGACTGACCGGAAGGGCTTCGCCATGTTCTTGAAAGCGATCCAGGTAGGGGGCATCGTAATTGGCGGTGACAAGAGTTGCTTCGTCGCGCACCAACAAAACACCGGCACTCTTCGGCGCATAAAGCCACTTGTGCGGATCGAGGGTGATGGAATCTGCGCGCTCGATCCCGCTCAAGCGTTGCTTCTCTGTGCGATGCAAAATCAAAGCGCCACCGTGGGCTGCGTCGACGTGCAGCCAAACTCCGTGCTGTTGACAGAAGTCTGCAATCTCATGGATAGGGTCGATGGCACCACAGCTCGTCGTGCCTGCAGTTGCAACTACGGCCACCGGTCGTTTGCCATCCGCCTGCGCTTCTTGCAAGGCGCGTTGCAAATCCGCAAGGTCCATACGTCGTTCCGGTCCATGGACACCGACCGCGTAAACCTGATCACTACCCATGCCGAGAACGGCGCAAGCCTTGGTAATCGAGTAATGCGAATCTTGGCTAGCTAAAACGCAAAGTGATTCGCCCGACGCCAATCCTTCCCGCGACGCCTTCCTTTGCGCCGCATCACGTGCCAACAAAATCCCAGTGAGGTTTGCGGTGGTGCCGCCGGTGGTGAAAATCCCACCTGCGGATTCCGGTAAGCCGGCTTCCTCGGCAAAGAAACGCAACATGCGCTTTTCAAGCAAGGTTGCCCCGGGTGCTAATTCAAAGGCCAGCAAGTTCTGGTTCAGCGCCGATGCCAAGAAGTCGCCAAGAATCCCTGCGACAGCGACTCCCGAATCCATATGCCCGACATAGCCAGGGCTCCCGACGTGCACCGCATTTTTAATCGCCCATTGTGCGGAATCGCTAAACAGTTCCCCCAAGTTCTCACCTTGCTCCGGCATTAAGTCACCTTGCGGTGCCGCGGGGGAGGCAGGGAAAATCGGGCGACTGCTCAAGCTATCTAAGTAGTCGGCAACTTGGTCCGCAGCCTGGTGCAGGACTGCGCGAAGTGGCTCCGAATGAGAGGACTCCTCCCCGCTTAGCGAGGAGGAGTCCGGGAGCACAGGGGGGAGGTTGTTCATCCCGTGCGGGTTTGCTTAGTTTTTAAGACTAGTCCTGTTCAAAGGTTCCCGCGAAGGAGACCTTCTGAAACTTCTCGCGAATGATCACATCGAGAATGACCACCACATCTCCGTATACGATGCCTTTGCGGGCATCGAGGGAGACTGGGGTTTCCTCTTTGTCCCAATCAGGGTGACGAAGGAACTTAGAGAGTTCAGGAAGAGGGTCTTCCGCGTTGTCAATGTTGAACGGATCGTAGTACCACTTCTTAGCACCGATTTCGATGCGAATGCGACGGCCAGTGAAAACCTTCAGGTACTTGCTTTCTGGGTCTTGAGTCAGTTCTCCTGGCTCGGCCACAAACATCAAGATGTCGAGCTTTTCAATTTCCTCAGCATCGGAAGTGCTGGTACCGCGGTCTTTCGGAAGAGCAGCGTCCAGACGCCCCTCCAAAACCTTGAACTTCAGAGTCACAATGAAGAAAATCAGGAGCAGGAAGGTGACGTCAATCATTGGCGTCATGTCCGGCTTAATCTCTTCAAACTTCTTTTTCTTTTTACCCATTTGCTTCGCTCCTTACTTCTTCGCGTCTTCGCGTGCTTTAACAACTTCTGGATCCTCAGACGCAGCGAACTGCACCTTCCAGATCATGATTTTTTCACGCGTACACACTTCCATGATCTTTTGTAGATACTTGAAAGGGGTGTTGCGGTCAGCGCGGAGTAGCACTGGGTCATCCGGCAGCATGACGCCGAGTTTGTCATCCATCTTCTTGTCGAAGTAGGGGATCCACTCAACTTCCATGGTCTGCGCTAGCTTCCAGTAGTAGTCAGGACGGCCTGAACGAATCGGATCGGTACGACCCTGGGTGTCCATGTTCGGGTAGTAGAGGATTTGCCCCTTCCACACGATGTCGGACCATTCCATGTCATCTGGAATGCCAATACCCATGGCGGCGTATTGTCCCTTGACCTTATCACTCACTCCACCGGCCGGGAACCAGCGTACGTTGAGTACCTGGCGACGTTCTGGTGGTTCATCGTGACCAGCTTCCATGGCGATTGGGAGCTTGAGTTCCTCAAGATCCTTTTGCGACATATCGTTTACGATAATGAAGAAAATGATCAACAGGAAAGTCATATCGATCATGGGCGTCATGTCGATTTCGATTTCAGTATCTGCTTCGCGGCGTCTTGACATTGTTTTCTTAGATGTTCGTTCAGACTAGTGGGGCAGGATTGGGGCAGTAACGCCCCAATCCAGCAAAAGCAAAGGCGATTAGTCAGCAGCGCGGAAGCGCTCGAACATATCCTCAACCACAGCACCGATTTCCATGGTCACCAAAGAGACCTTGTTACGGAAGAATGCGTAAAACGCAGTAGTCGGGATTGCAACAGTCAGACCAAGTACGGTGGTCATCAGTGCCAAAGAGATGTCAGCTGCGAAGTCAGCTGGGTTCACACCGCCAGCACCGGAAGAACCGATGGTCGCGAATGCACCAACCATTCCCGTCACCGTGCCGAACAATCCCATCATAGGACCGATACCTGCGATGAGAGAGAGCCAGCCAATCTTCTGCTGAAGCTTCACACCTTCCTCGTCTTCCATCTCTTCGATGGACTTCTCGATAGTGCCGAATGGGTGGCCAAGCTTACGGATGCCAGCAGCAGTCACGTTGCTGAAGAAGCAAGGGTTGGCTTCACATGCCTCGAGAGCTTCCTGGTAGTTGCCATCCTGGAAGAGTTCTTCGATCTCGTCAATGACCTCAGGTGGGGCGAGCTTTTCGCGCTTGAGGGTCATGAAGTGCTCGATGATGAGAGCCATCGCAACGACGGACATCAGAATGATGAGGTAACCAATGGCACCTGCATTCTGAATGGCTTCGATGAAGCTTGCGCCTTCATCTTTGGCCTCTTCGTCTTGTGCGAAGATGTTGCCAGCAAAAATGAGGGTACCGGTCAAGGCCGGTGCGAGGTAACGGAATCGGGACATTGCTATGGACGCGTTGGGTTTCGGTGTAAATTCCACCGGGAAGGGAAAGATTCTAGCAGCAAATGGCCGTCAGGGAAGGCCTTAGGGCAGATGCTATCTAGAAGGGCCCCGGAAGTCGGGGACAACTGGAGGGTTAGCGGACCTTTGCGGCCCAGCTGGTATTAGGGTACTTCTCAAGCAGACGCTGATGATAGGTCTCACCTGGAGTTGGGTTATTGCCCAATTCCTTAGAAACCTCACCGAGGTCGTAGAGAGCGTGTGCCAGGACATCATCCGACGCGGGAAGCGTGGCAATGACTTTGGCGAGTTGGACCTGCGCTTGACGTAGGTTGCCAGACTCGCGTGCTGCTGAGGCCATGCCAATCCAAGCCGCAGCGCGGACATCGGAAGTGGCGTTGCGATCGTTGGCCAAGCCTTGCCAGTAAGAACTAGCGGTACGTGGACCATCCTTTTGGGTGATGGCATCGCCGAGGCGGATTTTGGCGCGCGAGCTCATGGCGAGGAACATTCCTCGGGTGCCGACATCGCCTTTCGGGTCTGCAACAGCTTTGTCCAGCTTGACCACCAAGTCACGCAAACGCGCCTCGGCGACTTCTGCCTGACCGCCAATCAAGAAGGCTTCACAGCGCACTAGATTCACCTGCAGTTCGACGTGGCGTCCGAGGTTCTTCTCGAAAGCGGTGTCGGAAAGTTGCTGCATGAGGGAAGTGGCACCGTCGACGTCACCGGACATAGCCATGGCTTCTGCAGCACCCATTTGGGCGCGCGGCAACCAAAAACTGTCAGGGTTCGCGTCAGCCCAAGTGCGGAATGCCTTAGCGGCTTCATTGGCACGGCCTGGATCTCGTTGCGCCCAAGCGAGCAAGCATTCTGCATGACGCAAACTTGCGTAGGGGGCAATCCAGAAAGCTCCCTCTTCACCGCTGGCGGCTTCGAAAGAGTTGGTGGCATTTTGGTATTCCTGGTTCTTCAGGAAGGCTTCTCCCTTGGCGATCATTTCCGGAAGTGGACCCGGCTTCAGCGACAGGATTTCACCGGCCGCGAAATCGCGAGATCCGCCAGAAGCGTCTTCCAGGGTGACCGATTCCAAAGTAGCGGCAGTGAGCTTGCCAGAGGTGGAACCACCGTCTAAGCGTGCCACCCGGCTCTGCGGTAGAGCCGCAGGCATGAGCATTGGGAACAAAAGTGCGCAGGTAAGGATCATCGGTCTAGTGGTTCAGGAGCCAGAGGAGACTTTGGGACATGCGTTTGCCGGCAACTGGTTCGCCAAGATCCGGATCCTGACGTTGGAGACTGCTGACCATTTTGACGTGCTTGCCAGCTTGTGCCGGATCAGCCTTGCCTTGTTGGTAAAGCACATAGCCCTGATTGAGCTTGGCTTCCCACCATGGCGCATAAGCGTATGGATTGATCTGCTCGCGGTCAGCTTCAAACTTGGCCACCTTAATCAGCTCGGAGGCCATGGTTGCAGCCAGTTCCAGTGCTTCCGGAGTACCTTCGCCTGGCACTTCCAGCACCTGAGAACCGTTGTAAACCAGGAATCCAGCCTTCACCTTGACCACGGCCGAACGCACGCGCAGGTTCTTTGGACTTTGCTCGTAAAGTTTGTCCACCAAAGGAATGGCTTCTCCGGTGCGGCGTAGTTGCAAGAGAGATTCGACTAAGCCAATCTGAGTCTTGAAACGGAAAGCATCGGTGAAGTCTTTGCCAGTGGAATACTTATCCATAACCAACTGGAACAAGGTCGCCGACTTCTCATAGTCGCCAAGCGTCATCCACAGATCCGCCTCTCCAAGCAGGTTGGTCCAACGCTTGTTGGGGGAGAAGGTGTTGTAGGCCGAAAGATATTCCGCTTCCGATTTACGGTTCGCCAAGATCATGTCGACGTCATTGGTTTCGGCGGTTTTGAAGTGCATGAACAAGGAGAAACAGGCAATCGCTAGGCGACCAGGATTAGCGGAGGCTTCGAGCATCGCTTGATATTCAGCTTCTGCTTCCTCAATTTTGCCTTGACGTACAAAGGCTTCTGCACGGTAAGCCATGGCGATGTCACCCAAGTCCTTTTGCCCTTCGAAGCGTTCATGCATGCCAGCGAAAGTATCAATGACGTTTTGCCATGCCCTTTCGTCGCCAGCCTTAGCCATCGCACGGTAGGTACGACCGAGGTAAGAGACAGCTTCCGGTTCCGTGTCACGACGCGCACGACGTTGCGCTCCATCCTTTGGATCGTTCGCCGGGTTGCCGACGTAATCCGTGAGGTAGAAGTTCAGCGCCTCCAAAGCTCGGCTCGATGCCGATGGGTCGAAACGAATGCTCTCGTATTCGCAGATGGCTTTTTTCAGTAAGGCTTTTTCGTAGTACTTACTTTCTGGCTTCACCTTGGAGTAGGCAGTCACAGCTTTTGCGTAGGCGGTGACAGCGGCCATGGCCTCCGCTGAGCCAGGCTTAGCTTTCGAATTCTTGGACGCAGCTTTTTGCGCCAAGGAATTCATGGTTTTCGCTTGGCCCCATTCGAGGTCGTTACCGCCACCATCGGTGATTACGACGGCTTCAATCGCAGCGTCGTTCCACTTTTGGATTTCAGGATCTTCGCTGGCCCGTTTGAAGAAGCTCGAAGTTTGAGCCTGCCATTTTTTGGCGTTTTTGACCGCGTATTCTTCGTCATCTGGGTAATCCTCGTAGCCAATCTGGTGGGTCACTGCTGCAAGCAGAGGTTGGCCGGAGCGGGTCCAGCAAATACCGAGGAGGTAGTACGCCTTGCCGCCGTATTCATCGGCTTGACGCGAACCTGCAAGACGTGGGATCAACATGCGGAAGCCATCAATAGCTGCCGGATAGTCCTTTTGGAAGTAAGCGCCTTCCGCGGAGCCAAACAAAACATCGAGTGGGATGTCTGCGCCAGGTGGGGCGAGTGCAATCGCAGCTCCCATCACCGAGTTTGCGCGCAACCGTAGCGTGCTGCGTTCATTGGCTTTGGCCACTTCCTCGGCGAGCGAAATGGCTTCACCAATGCGTCCTTCCTCAATCATCTGTTGAGCAATGACCAGGCTGAGTTCGAAACCGCTGCGGGTGATTTCCACGCGTTCCTCATCGACCCAAGAGTTGAAGTTGTCGACGGTGGACCAAAACAGATCGGTCTGGCCGGTGGACTGCAACATTTGCAGCATGCCGAAGTCGGCAGACTGGATGACGTCGTGTAGCTGCTCAATAAAGGCGGGGCCTAAATCGCCTCCTTCTTGTTCAATCAGATCCTTAGTGTTGTCGGTGACGTACTCGTAGTAGTCAAACGCATCTTCGTTTTGGCCGAGTACGCGGTAACAATCCGCGAGCGACTTGTAGGCGCGTTGCGAAGGAAGGAAGGGGGCGCCAATCGCAAACTCCTCGAAGTAGCCAATCGCTTGCTTGGCGCGTTGATCGCGTTCCAGGGAACCGGCGGGGTAAAGCTGAGCCCAGTACAAGTACACCAGGGCGCGGTTGAATACCGACGGGTAGTAAAGATTGAACTGACTGAGGTTCTTCTGCGCATTTCCAGTAGGAAGAGCCTGCCACCAATCGATGATGGAGTTCATGCCCTTCAGGGAAGTTTTGAAGATGCTTTCCGCAGTGACGACCGCAGCATCGCGTTCGGCGCCATCAATGCTGCCGTTTTCAATCATGCGCACCAAAGTGATGCCATATTGACTTGCGACTGCGCCAAGATTGCTTTGCGCGGTAGTTGCCAGGTCACCGCCAGGGCTGGTACCAAGATAGGTCACATAGGCTTCACCGGCTTCTCCAAGCGCAGGGAGCTTTTCATTGTCATTCACTTTGACACTTGCTGTGTGAAGCAAGACATCGCAGCGGGCGAGCAACAATTCGGCCTTATCATCGGCAGACTTGGCTTCAGCCAGGGAGCGCGTAATGAGTTTCTCGGCCCAGAGGTCGAGGCCAAACTCACGGTTGATGGCGCGGGCAGCCTCTGCGTTCTTGCGGGCCATAGTGCTGGCGCCGCCTTGCTGGAACGGGACGAGAAGGCTGAGAAGGAGTACGGAGCTGAGTGCAATCATGCGGTCTCTCTCAAAAACAGGTCGAATGGACCTCGGTGTAATGGAAACGGCCGAGGGTGTCTATCCACCCTCGGCCGTTCGGTTTCACGGTCTAGTAACCGGTTGGTGTTTGACCTGGCTCAAGCTCATCCATGAGGATGATGTTTGCAGTGAGCAGGATGACCAACTTTTGGTAAGTCTCGTAGGTGCCTTTACGGGAGAAGAAGAAGGAGAGCACAGGGATTTGGTTCAGGTAAGGAATACCGGAATCAAGCTCTTGCTCTTCAAGAATCTTCATACCACCCAGCATGAGGGTTCCACCATCTGGAAGGATGACGCGAGTACGTACCTTCTGCAGCTCGAGTTGAGGCAGCATCAGGGTTACAGGCGATCCAACACCGAGGGAGGTCTGCAGGGTAGGGATTGGACGCAGAAGGTTGGCCACGGTTGGGCGCACGTCAATCCACACAAAGCGGCGGTCCGCGGTCACGACTGGACGCACATCGAGGTAGACGCCGTCATTGGCGACTTGCACGATAGGGTCAGCAATCGAAGCCGAAGATGCAATCTCGACATCGAAGTCAGCGACGTAGGAGACTTGGTTTGCAACTACTAGGTTTGCACGAGCGGTGTTGTAGACCATCAAGCTAGGCTCAATGACCAACTCTGAACGCTTCGACTTCTTCACAGCGCGGAGAATCATCTCCAGCTGGGTGTCGTCGAGCCAGGTGTACTGCAGTGCCAATCCACCCGAGTTGGTGAGGATGGCGTCGTCACCAAGGGAGGTGGAGTAAAGGTTCTCCGACCGACCGATGATGTTGATGTTGTTATCGGACTCGGTGAAGATGAATCCGGTGTCGGTGCCCGTTCCCAAGGTGCCTGGAGAGCCCGGGGTGCCTGCATCGGAACCGAAGTCGTCGAACACCAACTCGTCACCCTTACCAGCGGAGCCGGAAGTGGAGTCGTTGCCAAGGCCGCGGAAGTCCACGCCGATGTCCTCCAAGAAGCTATCTTCAACGCGCAAGAAGCGCACCTTGATATCAATCATGATGTTGGCAGGAACGCGCAGGTCTTCCAGCATGTTGGCCACTTCGGCCTGCACTTCTGGGTTGTGGTGCACGATCAGGGTGCCGTTCTCAACGTTGACCGAGTGGGTCTCGCCGTCCCAGGAATCGATATCAATCGACTCCGTGATGGTGGTGATGAGATCATCCTCAGTAAGGATGGTGGCTTCCGATTCAGGAAGTTCCTCTTCGTCGGACTCGATGCCGCCAGACGGAACCAAGTTGTACTCGGTGAGAGGGAAGTCTTTAATCGGACGGATGATGTCACGCACGTCGTACTGACGGGTGATGGAATCTGCATCTGCTTCTTCTGCAGTGACTACGAAGACCGCGCCGTTCTTAACTACGAACTTGACTTCGCCGCCCATCAAGTCTTCCATGATGTTAAGGATGCGATCCATAGGCATGTCGTTCTTGAACGTCATACGAATGGTCTTGATGTCCTCGTCGATGTCATCCCGCACAGCGCGCGAGATCACAAAGTTCACCTTAGCGAATGCCTGAAGGTTTGGAACGATGTCTTCCAGTGCATCATCAAAGTTTGGAATGATGCGGGTGTTGGCAAGCGAACTGCGGATGCC
>Ga0316209_1000892_pt1 | contig 39579 bp, 34 predicted proteins | sample 6monopyrite_MG_FD_204945 | JGI IMG/M metagenome (GOLD analysis project Ga0316209, IMG submission 204945) | Microbial mat bacterial communities from mineral coupon in-situ incubated in ocean water Damariscotta River, Maine, United States -... | ecosystem: Environmental > Aquatic > Marine >...
GGCTCGCAACAGAGTTAACATAAAATATATATTTGCTTATAAGAAGCGCTGAAAGTTGGGCTTGTCCAACAACCGGATAAGATCGTGGATCGCTTCGCTCTCACAATCTATCCTTATTCGTTAGGGTATTTTTACATTGAATGCCTCAGTGATTTTTTCACCGCAAGTACCATATGATATTGGTATATCTGCTTCAGAATTTCTCATGCATGTTACCCTGTTGAAAATATTTCCTGTAAAGCCAAGTATAGAAGTGTTTCGTACTGTTCCTAATTGCATTTTTATTACAGCTAATTTCGTATTGCCAGGATTAATATACACAGCAGTAGAGAATATGTCTTTTTCAGAAATTCTTTGACTCATATTGTTTTCTTTATAGTAATTATTTGTTTTAGTTACCCACATATTTTTAATCCATGACTCAAGCTTAGGTAATACCTCGATATCCATAGAGTCTTGAGTAAACCCATCGGACTCTTGCGTAGTTATAAAGGCCTGCACATCTTTAAATTTATCAATAATCTCTTGTTCGGATTTAGATATGGCAGTGACTTTTTGTTCTTTTGCTTCACGACCCATAGAGCCAAGCAATGACATAGTGAAAATAACAACAAAGGTGATTAGAAAAGATCTTTTTGGCTTTCCATTTTTCCTGCTTGCAAAGTAAGCAATTAATCCAATTAATATGGCGAAAATAACCGCGCCGAGCGCTTCGGCTTGCGCCAATATGACTAAGCGTATATCTGATTTGCCGATGGGTAGATTACCGCCTGTGATGTGGTTGTATTGAATAAGGAATGCAATAAATATAACAATTAATACAAAGAGCCAATGGATGTCATTGCTTTTTTTGGCTTTGGCATCATCTGGTTCACGAATACGGCCAATCTCAGACTTTAGCTGAATAAGTTGGTTTTCATCAATGCTTTTGGAGCAGCCTTCACATAAGGAAATTTCGGAATCGCCGAAGTTAATATTTGTGTCTTGACTACAGGCATTGCACTTCATATGTATTTCCTTATTTATCCTAACAGTTAAATATACAGTGCCGCATAACTACTGATTTTAGCTAGATAGACGGAAGTTCAATTAACAGAGATATACAGTTCCACATATCTCCAGTATTTAGGGTGTTACACAGACAATAACGCAACCTAATACAGGTTGTTTGGATGATTAAACCAGTTCGTGTGAGCCTTCTTTTTACATACGACTTAATTTACTCATTAGCGTATATTGACAACTCAATCTCATAACGACTTGGCTTATTATCTATGATTGACTCTGTATTTCGAATTTTATCGATATAGTCATCTGGTAATCCGAATTCTTCTGCCCCATTTATGACATGTTGTTTATACCAGTCATAAGGTTTTTTTGTTTTATCAATGTTTGTAGCATAATAAGTTATTGCCTCAACATTCTCACCTGACTGAGTAACCAGATTAACTTGTTTTTCTTCATAGCCATTACGTAGCCCTTCTTTTTTATCTAATTCTGGTTTTTCTGATTCAGAAACTTCAAAAACCACACCAATAATTCGATGGTCATCAGATCCTGTTTCATATGCATCACATTTACTTGATCCATCCTTACTTTTTTTATGAAATCTTAATTCATGTTTAAATAGAGTTGCGATCGTTACATAGCAAGCAGATGGAACTCGATCTTTCAGTCGTTTACTAGACATATTTGAACCATATGAAAAATAAAGCATCACTATCTCCTTTTGCTTGACGCTAATACTTTGCTCAGCAACAATTCAAAGCGATACTTGATTTTGCATTCGCAAAAAATGTGTCACTTTTAATTGTACGTTGAAACTGTTTTTTAGAACTTTTTTCTCTAGAGTAGATAAAATGCGTACTTGGATTAAATTTTATGCTCACCATTGTATTATCGCTCCAGTCGAACCCGAAGACGTCTAGCCCGTTCTCTGAATGCTTTTTCACCTCCCTCCAGAATATCGCATACAGCTTTCCGAATAGATGCGTTTTCTAAACCTCCTGCTCGATAGCTAATCGGTGGAAGTCCTCCAGTCTGATGCGGTCCAGCATCCGCAATAATTATCTGATCAGCGTCGGTGTTGATCACAAGATTCGCATTGTGAGTAACAATAATTACCTGCCGCTTGGCTTTTGCCGCGATGAATAATGGTACAAGTTCGTCGTTTACAGACTTCGGATCAAGATTTTCTTCTGGCTGGTCAATAATCAATGGTCGATCATCAGATTCATCCAAGGCAAGATACAGAAGCAAAAGAACAATCCCTCTCGTTCCTGGTGAAAGCTTACGGATGTCAATTCCGTCATACCCAATCTCGTATCGAACTGAAATGTGATCAGTTCCGAATAGCCAATGGGCGAAACGCTTTAACCACATTTGGTACTCCGCTTGCTGCGTCGGAGCATAGGGAGCATGGGTGAGCATATCGCCAAGGTAAGTAGAAATGAAACCTGTCATCGCAGCCTGAATCTCGGCAGCGGTTCCTAACTGCCATGCAGGCTTAAGCATCTTTTCCGCATGCGCAATCAAAGTTCCGCGACCGTTAAAGGGGCCTGCTTTACGAAGGTCAAGAAGGTTTTTCTCAGCGTAAGTTCCCCATTCTTCAACATTAACAATACGCCGGACAGAGAAACCAAGCTTACTCAGCGTACCGGTGGTGGCTGCGAGTTGTTTCATTAGCGGGGCATATAGTTCAGCAAGTGCATTCTGCTCGTTGATAATAGCCTCAAATATTCGTTTGTAGGCATTGTCACGCTCGGCTTGCAGATCCTTTTTGCGAGCCGCAGCACCTTGTGCATCTGCAAGTTTTATCTCCAGCATTTTAAGGGAGGCATTCTCCTGTCCAATACGTTTTGTCAGTGCTGCGTACTGGTCTCGAACCACCTTGTCAGCACTGAACAAGGCTTCCAACCTCGTCATCTCGGCGATAATCGTTGATAGATTCAGCGTTTTAAGATCAACCTCATCAGCGATGAGCGGAGTGTTCGGATCCCCTGATTCCAGAGACTGTCCGTTAAGTTCTATAATTTGCTTGTCAGCCCATACCACATATCCCGCCAAGCTTTTATCTACATCTCCTTTATAGATTAGAAGGAACTCTTCCCACTGCTGGTTGCTAAGCCCACTGTGACCATGACGTTCCTGTGCCTGGCGAAGGAGCTCTGGAGCCTTTGTTGCACGTGTGCTGGCAACTTCATCCTGCATCGCGACGAAGGTGCGACGTTGGTTGGTAAATGCTTGTATCCGCCCCCTAATATCCTGAGCAACCTCACTAAGTTCAGCGTGGCGCTTGACCTGGGCTTCAGTACCCTTAACAACAAGTTTGGCAAGGTCTGAGTTGTAATTTTGAATCAGTGTTTTTTTCTGAGTGACCTGGATTGTAAACGTGGCTACTAGGCTTTCTTTTTCAAGCTCAGTTGCAATTCGTTCAGAAAGATCAGATATCGCCTCTGATTCACGATTGCGAGCCTGTCGGAATCGACTAGTTCGATGTTCTCTAAATTCTGCAAAATCAATGGCACCCTCCTGTTCATCAAGTGGATGCGACTCCAAAATGACTCTCTCTATTTCTTCGATAAGGCCATCGGATACGCCGCTTGATGAGCAAAGTTCTTCTACAAATTGCTGGGATAGATACCGAGCTTGGGGAAACGAAAGGTGTCCATTAGCATCACATCCATCGAGCGCTCGAGTTGATGTGTTACCACCACCCCATGTAAGAGTTGCCTTTGCATTTCCAATAAGCTGCCTTGCACGGGCCAAAAACGATGGACTGGTATTTTCGTTAGCACTCCACGCAGGTGTAGAAATGGAATCACACCCTGCGGCTATAATGTCAGCGAGTGCAGTTTTACCAGACCCTCGTGCCCCTATAATGGCAATTAAACCTGGATTAAGAGGGATATCTGGAGTTTGCGCCCAAGTTGCGTTAGCTATCGATACATGGGAGATAACTTGAGATGGCATTGCAGAGCATGGTGGCTCAGACCCAACGAATGCACGTCCTTCTGGGTCGATGCAAGCTTGGCGTAAAGCATCAAATTCAAGGCCACCTTTTATCCACGAGAAACGATTTTCAACAGGTTGTCCGACAGTATTTAGGTCATGTGAGTCACTACCATGGAGGCAAGGTTTACAGCCGTTATAGCGTTCACCTAGTGATTCGATAGTCTCGCTACGCTGTCCAAGCCAAAACTCCCTCTGAGCTACACTACTTGAGAAGATAATATGAGCGAACTTCTCTATTTCTTGACGCATAGTGGCATCAGCTGCCTTACGTACACCAGAGGTACCATCGCTTACTCCTCCAGCTACGGCAATGAGGATGTTATTCTTCGCCCATTCGCTTGAATCGTAAACATCTCGTAGTTCAGCAAAATCGACCTTAAATTGGGTCGCGCCATGCTGAAGAGCTGCCTGGTCGTCAATAATGCTGGAATCCGCACGTTTTCCAAGCCTGATTAGTTCACTTCGTGTGCAATCATATCGATCGCCATGAGCCCTGAATTGCAAGCGGCTCAAGATTCTTTGAAGTTGGTCAAGATGATCGGGGTCTTCTGGACTGACTAATAGGTGGATATTAATGAAGCCAGTTTTTGCTGCTACACCTAATCGAAGCTCGACATTTGGGAATATCAACTGAACGTCTGGAAGCCTACCTGCTACTTTTCGATTCAACACTTCTTCGTAAGTATCGGTTACATAATAATCAGTAACCGCAATAGCCTCGATTTTCGGATTAAGGCTCTCAAGCGTAGTTAAGTATTCTTCCCACGGGTCAGCACCAAACTGGTTATTAAGGATTGTACTAGGGGCGTGAATATGAGGCTCCCAGCGTCGCCATTCCGAACCACGACTAATCATCCTTGCTCCATTATCGTTTTAGTTAATAGTGATACACCCAAAATTTTCAGATACTTAAGTGAAAATCAGCTTTGAGTCATTTTTGGAAGTCTAACACAAAAATATAGTTGGTCTGTTTGGTACATTTATACTTAAATCTACACTGTTTTCTAAATTATTAATTTTTTCAAGTGCAGTAGGTGACGTTCTATCCTGAAAGATAATTAGCTCTATTCCCTTACCCGTTTCTCTATACCATATACTTAAACGAACGCCATTTAATTCAAAATATCCAATTTGTTTTTCTGCATTAAAGACTCCTTTTCCAGCTGTATGCAATTTCAGCCACTCTCCCAACCATTTATCTTACTTAGAGCCAAATGTGCTATGACATTTTTTACATAGATACGTCTTAGGCTTCCGCCTGCGAATTTAGGGACAAAATGCGCTTCAGATATTTCATGCGCTATGTTTTACATTCAAACAAGTAGAACACATAAAATGGTTATTATATTCAGGATAAAAGCTTTTTAGATTATTACTAAGGATTAGCCTTTTTATCATCTTTAAATTCGCTAAATGATTGCTTTATTGAATATACAAAAACATCAGGTGGATTAAACATAAAACAGAAAGACTTAGACTGAAGACAGCCTAAGTCTTTGTTTTATATATAAATATGGCGGTGAGCGAGAGATTCGAACTCTCGAATCGCGATAAAACGATTACTCCCTTAGCAGGGGAGCGCCTTCAGCCACTCGGCCAGCTCACCAAATATGATTTTAACCTAAGAGATAATACACCAAAACTTTTAATCAGGAGATAGTTTTAAGAGATATATCTATTAGATTAGATTATTTTTTATCTTTCTTTAATGCCTATATTATCGGACTTCTGGGTTTTTCACTCCCAAGAACTTTTTCCCCGATAGATATTTTGTCTGGAAATAACGAACCCTCGATACGGTTTCCCATATACACCCTTAGCAGGGGTGCGCCTTCAGCCACTCGGCCAGCTCTCCAATTCTTTTTAACAGCAATAAATACTGCATTTGTAATGTGCGCCTTACTTCGGGCTCCTGCCCTACGCCTCTTCGAGGCCATGGTGATAAAAAGCAATCACCATGTTCAAATTGTTCCAGACAATTTAGTCAGCCACTCGGCCAGCTCTCCAATTCTTTTTAACAGCAATAAATACTGCATTTGTAATGTGCGCCTTACTTCGGGCTCCTGCCCTACGCCTCTTCGAGGCCATGGTGATAAAAAGCAATCACCATGCTCAAATTGTTCCAGACAATTTAGTCAGCCACTCGGCCAGCTCTCCAAAATCTTTATCTTTACTAAACAAAACCGCCGCAATCTGCGGCGGTTTTGACGGAGCATAGAATACCTTCGATCAACTCTCAGGTAAAGCCCAAATTGCTAATTATTTTAGCTTGCAGTGTTACCCGCATTTTGTTCTTCTTGCTCTCTCTGAATACGTTCGTAAATTTCTTCACGGTGTACAGATATTTCTTTTGGCGCATTAATGCCAATACGAACTTGATTGCCTTTTACACCTAAAACAGTAACTGATACATCATCACCAATCATTAGTGTTTCGCCAACACGGCGGGTTAAAATTAACATTTTTACTACTCCTATTTTCAATCACCAATGGCAGTCGGAGTCATTTATATCCTAGATCCCCGTCCACACAATTTCATAATAACACAGCTATTGCACTATGTGATAATGATCACTGATTTATAATGCTATTTTTCTTCTAAGCCAAATTCACTGTGCAGGGTTCTCACGCCTAGCTCTAAATACTTTTCATCCACCACAACTGATATTTTAATTTCCGAGGTTGATATCATTAAAATATTAATTCCTTCTTTTGCCAAGGCGGCAAACATACTTGCTGCAATGCCCGCATGTGAGCGCATACCGACGCCAACAATGGATATTTTAACAATAGCATCATTGCCCTTAACTTTTTTTGCGCCTAGGGTTTCACCGGTTTTTTCTAAGCATTCAATAGCGGCTGCGTAATCATTTCGATGCACAGTGAAGGTAAAATCGGTTGTACCATCTTCACCCACATTTTGTACAATCATATCAATTTCAATATTGGCTTTCGCTATTGAACCCAAAATATCAGATGCAACACCTGGCTTATCGGGCACACCAGAAATGGTTAGCTGGGCTTCGTCCCGATTAAACGCGATACCGGAAATTACGGCCTGTTCCATTTCATCATCCTCTGTTGTAATTAATGTACCCACCCCTTCGCCGTCTTCGAATGAAGACAATACGCGCAGGGGCACGTTATATTTTCCGGCAAATTCCACCGAACGAATTTGTAACACTTTTGAGCCTAAGCTCGCCATTTCTAACATTTCTTCAAACGTAATTCGATCTAGCTTTCGGGCTTTTGGCTCGACTCGCGGGTCGGTTGTGTACACCCCATCCACATCGGTATAAATCTGGCACTCTTTAGCTTTTAACGCCGCCGCCATGGCAACGGCAGTTGTATCTGAGCCACCGCGGCCTAAAGTGGTAATATTACCTTGCTCATCAACACCCTGAAATCCGGCCACTACAATGATATTGCCGTCATCCAAATCACTTTGCATATCACTGCACTGGATATCTTTAATGCGTGCTTTGCTGTGCATTTCATCGGTCAGCATTTTAATTTGCGCACCAGTGTAAGATTTAGCTTTAGCACCTTTTTCATGCAGTGCCATCGCGAGCAAAGCAATAGTCACCTGCTCACCGGTAGAAACCAGAACATCCATTTCACGTGAAGAAAGCTTTGTATCTATTTGATTTGCAAGGCCAATTAAGCGATTAGTTTCGCCACTCATGGCAGAAACCACCACCACAACCTGATTGCCTTTCTCACAAGTCGCAATCACTCGCTTAGCCACCGCTTGAATGCGCTCGATAGTGCCGACTGAAGTACCGCCGTATTTTTGTACGATTAAAGCCATGTTGTTTATCTACTAAAAACCACTTTAAATTGGGTGGCGAATTATGTCATAGGCTGTTTAAGATTGCTAATGCATGAGTTTTTTTGGGTACTTGAATTCGGCTACTTAAAAGCAAAAGATTTAAAAGAAAAAGAAAACGCATAATGAACGCAAATAGAAGCAAAAGCATTTATAGGTGTAACGCGCCGCAGGCGCATGAACCTATAAATATTTGCGGTTATTTGCGTTTTCTTTTTCTTTTTCCTTTGACTTTACAGCTTCTCAGCAACCCAGTCTTGCACAGAGGCTAAAGCCGCTGCTAAATTCTCCGGCTGGCCACCACCGGCCATTGCCATATCGGGTCTGCCACCACCTTTACCGCCAACTTGGCTCGCAACCATATTTACCAAATCACCCGCCTTCACATTACCGGTTTGATCTTTGGTTACACCCGCACACAAACTGACTTTTTTGTCATCCGCCGTCGCCAGCACAATCACCGCCGAGCCGAGTTTATTTTTCAACTGATCCATGGTGTCACGCAGTGATTTACTGTCCACACCTTCAAGTTTAACGGCCAGTACTTTCACGCCATTTACATTTACCGCATCGGCGGTTAAATCTTTGCCTGTTTGCGTCGCCATCTTTGATTTAAGTTGAGCGATTTCTTTTTCTTGCGCCTTTAGCTTTGCTAAAACTTGGCTTAACTTATCTTCCACTTCATCATTACTGGCTTTAAGTAGTGAGGATAACTTACTGATTTTACTTGACTGATTTGCTGCATACTCAACTGCCGCCACACCGGTGACCGCCTCAATACGGCGCACACCCGAAGCAATGCCGGTTTCTGCAATAATTTTAAATGCACCAATATCACCACTGCGATTAACGTGTACACCACCGCATAACTCAATAGAGAAATCTCCCATCGAAACCACCCGCACTTCATCGCCATATTTCTCACCAAACAATGCCATTGCGCCTTTAGCCTTAGCATCAGCAATCGCCATTTCTGCGGATTCGGTTCCCACATTACTGCGAATTTGCTGGTTTACGGTGCGCTCAATTTCTGCAAGCTGCTCGGGCGTTATCGCTTCGTTATGCGAAAAATCAAAACGCAGCCGCTCACTGTTTACCAACGAGCCTTTTTGCTGAACATGCTCGCCCAAAAAGTTGCGCAACACCGCATGCATTAAATGGGTTGCGGAGTGATTTCGAATCGTCGCGTCTCGACGATCCGCATCTATTGTTGCGGTTAAAGCATCCCCCACTTTCAACTCGCCTTTTGAAACTGAGCCAATATGAATAAATGCCTTACCCTGCTTTTGGGTATCCATTACTTCAAAACTGGCACTATCGTTTTGTAGCAAACCGGTGTCGCCCACCTGCCCGCCGGACTCTGCATAAAATGGTGTTTGCTTTAAAATCACCACCGCTTCATCGCCAGCGCAAATTGAATTTACCGATGCACCATCTTTAAACAAGGCTTCAATTTGCGACTGATCTTGCAAATGATCATATCCAGTAAAATCCGTTACCGCATTGGTTTCAATCGCATCGTTATAATCTACGCCAAACTTACTGGCAGATCGGGCACGTTCACGTTGAGCTTGCATGGCTTTTTCGTAGCCATCCATATCCAATGTTAGTTTGCGCTCACGGGCAATATCAGCGGTTAAATCAACGGGAAAACCAAAAGTGTCATATAACTTAAACACCATTTCGCCGGGTATTTTCCCGTCGTTAATATCTTTAATTCCCTCTTCGAGAATTTTCATTCCCTGATCGAGGGTTTCAGCAAAGCGCTTTTCCTCAAGCTTTAAAGCCTTCTCAACTTCGCTTTGTGCCTTCGCTAACTCGGGATACGCCTCGCCCATTTGCTCAACTAACGGCTTAACCAGTTTATGGAAAAACAAACCATTCTGCCCCAGCTTATGCCCATGGCGCAAAGCGCGACGAATGATACGGCGCAATACATAACCGCGGCCTTCGTTTGATGGCAACACACCGTCCACAATCAAAAATGAGCAAGAGCGAATGTGATCTGCAATCACTTTAAGCGAGCTATCCGTTAAATCTTTAAAACCGGTTTCTTTCGATGCCGCCGCAATTAACGCCTGAAACAAATCAATATCGTAATTACTGTGTCCGTCTTGCAAAATTGCCGCTAAACGCTCTAGCCCCATACCTGTATCTACCGAAGGCTTGGGTAATGGATTCATCTTGCCAGATTTATCGCGATTAAACTGCATGAAAACCAAATTCCAGATTTCGATATAACGATCGCCATCTTCATCTGGCGAACCTGGTGGCCCACCAAAAATATGCTCGCCGTGATCGTAAAAAATTTCTGTGCAGGGGCCGCAAGGGCCGGTATCGCCCATCGACCAGAAGTTATCGCTCTCGTTTGGCTTGCCACCGGCTTTATCGCCAATGCGGGTAAAGCGCGCTTCGGAGATGCCCATTTCTTCTAACCAAATTTTTGCAGCGTCATCATCATCGGCATAAACCGTCACCCATAACTTTTCCGCCGGTAGCTCACAAACCTCGGTTAAAAACTCCCACGCATATTTAATGGCTTCGCGCTTAAAGTAATCACCAAAACTAAAATTACCCAGCATTTCAAAAAAGGTGTGATGACGCGCGGTGTAACCAACGTTTTCCAAATCATTGTGTTTACCACCGGCACGCACACAGCGCTGGCTACTCGTTGCTGTGGTGTAGCTGCGATTATCCTGCCCAAGAAACACATCTTTAAATTGCACCATGCCCGCATTAACAAATAACAGGGTTGGATCATTGCTGGGAATTAACGAACTGGATGCCACCATTTCGTGACCTTTACTATTGAAGAAATCAAGAAACTGTTGTCGAATTTGGGCTGTCGTTTTCATATTAAGCTACATTAACTAGTTTTGTTATATTATTGATTTAGATAAAGTTAACACTCTTCCAAATCTATAGAATTCAGTTTAAATATCCAATCTAACGGAAACCCGCGAGATTGCAAATGCTTGGCGCGCTTAACCTTTTCCGCATAATCATCCGCCAACTTATCACCGTATTTTTTACGATATTGTTGACGCATCACCTCATGCCAATTCGGGTTATTACGATCGAGATAATCAGTAAAATCCTCATCACCAATCCCCCTTTCTCGCAACTCTTGGGCAATTCGCCCGGGACCATAACCGCGCCGCTTGCGCATATTAATATAACTTTCGGTAAAACGCTCTTCTGATAGCAAATTATTATTAATTAACTTTTCGATGCAGATGTCGATTTCGTCTTCTTCGAAACCTTTTTGCTTGAGTTTGCGGCGCATTTCCAGAATGGAATGCTCACGACGGGAGAGTGCAGCGATGGCTGCCTCATTAATTGAACGAGGCATGTAGCCCCCTTAAAAGACTAACGCAAATGAACGCAAATAACCGCAAATGCACGCAAATAAAAGATGCGACATTATCGCTTATGCGCCTACGGCGCATAAGCGATAAAAGGCCTCGCGTACATTTGCGGTTATTTGCGCTCATTTACGTTTTCTTTTTCTTCTGCATTTATCTTTAAGGCTTTTATTTTTCCGCAACCTCCTCAGTCGCATCCACTTCCTTATCTTTCTCCTTTTCAGCCGCCTGCGCAATTTCTTCTTTACTCGGCATCAACTGCGCACGAATCTTCGCTTCAATATCATCCGCAATCGCAGGGTTCTCTTTCATAAACTTACGCACTTTATCTTTACCCTGCCCAATGCGATCCCCATTATAAGAATACCAAGCACCGGCTTTATCGATGATATTGCAATTCACACCCATGTCGATAATTTCACCTTCGTGGGAAATACCCTCGCCATAAAGAATCTCGAAGTTAATGGTTTTAAACGGCGGCGCGACTTTATTTTTTACTACCTTCACCTTGGTCTCATTACCAATAATTTCCTCGCCGCGCTTAATAGCACCGATGCGACGAATATCTAAACGCACCGATGAGTAAAACTTCAATGCATTACCACCCGTAGTCGTCTCAGGATTACCAAACATCACACCAATCTTCATCCGCAACTGGTTAATAAAGATAACCAACGTATTCGAACGTTTAATGTTGGCAGTTAACTTACGCAACGCCTGACTCAGCAAACGCGCCTGCAAGCCCATGTGTGAATCACCCATATCGCCTTCAATTTCAGCTTTAGGCGTTAGCGCCGCCACCGAGTCAATAACCAGCACACTAACCGCACCAGAGCGCACCAGCATATCGGTAATTTCTAGCGCTTGCTCGCCGGTATCCGGTTGCGACACTAGTAACTCGTCTACATTTACGCCAAGCTTTTCAGCGTAGCCGGGGTCCAGCGCATGCTCCGCATCTACAAATGCACAGGTGCCGCCCGCCTTCTGAGCTTCTGCAATCACCTGTAATGTTAGGGTTGTTTTACCCGAAGACTCAGGCCCATAAATTTCAACCACTCGGCCTTTGGGTAGCCCGCCTATGCCAAGCGCCACATCTAGCGCTATAGAGCCGGTGGAGATAGCCTCAATCTCAGCCGTACCGGAATCTCCCATGCGCATAACAGAGCCTTTACCAAACTGCTTTTCAATTTGGCTTAGTGCGGCACTCAGTGCTTTCTTTTTATTGTCATCCATCGTATTCCCCTAACCTTTAATGTGTGTGAGCCAATTTGGCTTATTCTCAATTTGCATAACGCGATTACTGCGTTGCGGTATAACTGTAGATTAGTGGATACATTTTACTATGTCAATACTTTTTATCATGTTGATAAAAAGTATTAGGTATATTATATTTATTAGCATTAAGAGAAAAACCCTTACTGCAAATGAACGCAAATATTTTGAGCGCATGCGTCTAATTATGCTTTTGCCTCTATTTGCTCCATTAGCGCTTATTTGCGGTAAATCTTTTCTTTAAGCTTCTAAGAGACCTTTGCACGATAGAATCACAAGTAAAAAGGGCTAAAATTTCACTGCTTTTCGTTAGAAAACTTGTCAATATCTAGATATTAACTGCGTTTCCTGCCTCAATCAGTAAAATTTTAGCGCATTTTTCTTTTGCGCCTCAATCGTGCAAAGGCCTCTCTAACAAAAGAAAACAACATGACACCAAACATTAAAATGCTGCACGAAATAAAATTTGCCACCCGCCAGCGTTTACAATTCATCGAAATAATGGCGTACTACAACGGTAGCATTAGCCGCAGCATGCTCGCTAAAGCCTATGGCATCTCAGACCCAGCGGCCACTAAAGACTTAAAGCTATACAATGATCTGGCTCCACAAAATTTAGAATACAATCCCAGCCTATTCAGTTTTGTACCCAGCATAAATTTTGATGAGGTATTTGCCGATTTAAACCCGCGTACCGTTTTAAATATGTTTGCGCAAAATTTATTGTCTGTCGACAACCCATCGGGTAACGAACCTATTTATGGCATTAGCGTAGAAGACATGCCCTTCCCCGTTAGGTTGCCGCATAAATCGGTACTAGCGCCTTTAATTCAAGCCATGAAAAGCGGTAACCAGTTAAAAGTTAAATACCATTCATTAAGCCAGAGCGATGAGCAACAGCAAGATAGAATTATCGAACCCCACGCACTGGTAAATAATGGCTTGCGCTGGCACGTGCGTGCTTATGATCATCAGCATTATGATTTTAGGGATTTTGTTTTATCGCGATTTACGGCAACCGAAAAATTAAATACGCAGGCGGAGTCTAGCCAAGATTATGATGATGAGTGGATGGAATATGTCGTCCTAAAATTACAAGCCCATCCAAAGCTATCCAGCAAACAACGCTTGGCATTAAGCTATGACTACGACATGCAAAGTGACATTATTGAAATAAATATTCGACGCGCATTAGTCGGGTATTTATTACAACAAATGAAAGTGGATACGACTATCGATTTCTCGTTGAACCCCAATGCCTATCAATTAATTGTTAGCAATCGAGATGAGATTGAACTCTTTGCGGGCTGGGCATTTATGTAGGTATTTTTACATGAGGCCTTTGCACGATAGAGGCGCAAAAGAAAAATGCGCTAAAATTTTACTGATTGAGGCAGGAAACGCAGTTAATATCTAGATATTGACCAGTTTTCTAACGAAAAGCAGTGAAATTTTAGCCATTTTTACTTGTGATTCTATCGTGCAAAGGTCTCTACATTACACTAGGCTCAAAACAGCCGGTAATTTGTGCGAATAAATATTATTCACCCAGCAATCGCTGAAAACCGCTTAACGCCTCAAACACTGCCTGTAACCTAACTTGCTCGCGATCACCTGAAAATTTAAATTTTACCGCTTCAATAAATATACCGGGCTTAGCCCAGGCAATCCAAACTGTGCCGACGGGTTTATCTTGAGTGCCACCTTCTGGCCCTGCGATGCCACTAATCGAAACACCTATATTTGCATCGCAACGATCCAGCAAACCCAACACCATTTCTTTAACCACCGGCTGACTTACCGCACCATAATTATCAAGCGTGTTTTTTTGCACCCCCAGTAAATTTTGCTTTGCTCGGTTACTGTAAGTTACAATTGAACAATCAAACCATTGCGAGCTGCCATTATTATCGGTAATCGATTTTGCAATCCAACCACCAGTACAAGACTCTGCTGCGGCAATCACTTTATTATTAGCAATAAGTTTTTTGGCTAGTTTAATCGTTAAATCGGTTATTTCATTTTCAGTCATAATATTTAAAGCATAACGAATTGGATGCTTTTATTTCCCCAACATCAACTTTTGGTTATAACGAATCATCGCCCGAATTTCTTTTACGTATTCTTCACGACGTTGCGAATATTTTATTAAGCCACCTGCTTGTGCAATTGCATCCAGCTTTTTGCCCGCCGCACGATTTTTTTCACGCACTTGCCTTAGTGGAGCATAAACACGACCGGTATTAATATTTTTAAGATAACTTCGTACCGATTGGTTAACGCTATTAAACTTTGCCACTTCATGTTTTGTACCTTTATCACGTCGCTTTGGCACAAGGCCACAGCCTTTTTTATAACACCACTGACCAAAATAATTACTGCCTTTTTTGGCAAATCGAGATTGCCCCCAAGCAGATTCATTTGCACTTTGCGCGAGCACTAATTCCAATGCCACCGCATCGACTCGCTGTAAAAGTCTATCCCAATTCTCTTCCCCCGCCGCCCAATCAACACTGTAATCATCTGCGGTTTGCGCCACAAAAGACGCCTGTTTTTTATTCTTTTTGGCCGTAATCAATTTTTCTCTTAAAGCTAATACGCGATTATTTTCATCATTAACAATCGGCCGCATAAAATCAAAGAAACGCTTTTTCTTATCTGTTACATCAGTTAAATTACTCATATCCAAATCTTGGGCGGTATATTGCTTTATTTCAGCTTGCGCGATACTGGAGGCACTCAACAAAATAAGCAGCGCGATAGAAAAAGACGTTAATAAAACATTTGATTTCATAGAATATTCCAATAGATAAATTTGCGCCAAATGTAACACAAGCCAGAGAGGCTGAACATGCCCAAAAGGCACAAATTTTATTAAAATAAAGCACCTTTAGCTTTGCGCTGAACACACGTAAACAGTAGAATTTAACTTATGACTGACGCAACTGAATCGACACTCGAAGCCCCCATCAACACCCCCAAACAAACGCCTAAAAAAGATAAGGCAAAAACCGCAGCCAGCCAACACACACCTATGATGCAACAGTTTTTACGCATTAAAGCCGAGCACCCCGACATATTGCTGTTTTACCGCATGGGCGATTTTTACGAACTATTTTTTGATGATGCCCGCAAAGCTTCACAACTGCTCGACATCACTCTCACCGCTCGCGGTAAAGCCAGCGGTGAACCGATCCCCATGTGCGGCATTCCCTATCACGCGGCGGATAATTATTTAGCCAAGCTTATTCGTGCCGGTGAGTCCGTCGCAATATGCGAACAGGTGGGTGATCCGGCCACCACCAAAGGCCCAGTTGAACGGCAGGTGATGCGCATTGTTACCCCCGGCACGGTAACCGATGAAAACCTGCTGGAGGAACGACGCGATAATTTTTTAATGGCGATTGCCACGTTTAACGAGCAAATCGGCATTGCGGTATTAGATGCTGGCTCCGGCCGATTTTTTGTGCAGGAACTTGTTAGCGAAGAACAATTGCACACCGAACTGGAACGCATTAAACCCGCGGAAATTTTAATTTCAGAAGATGATATCTTATTCAGTCAACTCACCAATGCTAAAGGTCTGCGTCGCCAACCACCGTGGTATTTTGAATTAGATACTTGCCAGCGATTATTAACCGAGCAATTTGGTACTAAAGATTTATCTGGCTTTGGGTGCGATGGCATGACTCAAGCCATTTTAGCCGCCGGCTGTTTAATGCAATATGTGAATGACACGCAGCGCACCGCACTGCCCCACATTCAGGGCTTGCGCGTAGAGCGCAGTGAAGATTCGGTTTTACTGGATGCCGCCAGCCGCCGCAATTTAGAATTAGAAACCAATTTAAGTGGCGGGCAAGAAAACACCCTCGCATCGGTAATTGATAAAACCACCACCGCCATGGGCAGCCGTTGTTTACGGCGTTGGATTAATCGACCACTGCGCGATCAATCGCAATTAAAAATTCGTCTCGGCGGTGTTGAAGCCCTGCTAAGTAACCGCGATTATTCTGAAATTCAAAGCCAGTTAAAACACATTGGGGATATTGAACGTATTATCAGTCGCGTTGCTATTAAATCTGCACGCCCACGAGATTTATTTACCCTCGGAAATTCATTAGCGCAGTTGCCTAATATTCAACAACTGTTAAATCATTTAGCCTCTGAACGATTATCACAATTATCCACTATTATTAGCGAACACCCCGAGTGCGTAGATTTATTACAATCTGCAATTAAAGAAAACCCGCCGGTAGTGCTGCGCGATGGTGGCGTAATTGCCGAAGGTTATGATGAAGAACTTGATGAGCTTAGAAACTTAAGTAAAAATGCAGATCAGTTCTTAGTCGATTTAGAAGTGCGTGAAAAACAGCGTACCGGCATCAACACATTAAAGGTGAGTTACAACCGTGTACACGGATTTTATATCGAAATTTCGCGCTTACAGTCTGAAAATGTTCCCGCCGATTATATTCGCCGCCAAACATTAAAGTCGGCCGAGCGTTTTATTACCCCCGAATTAAAATCATTTGAAGATAAAGTTTTAAGCGCAAAAGAGCGCGCACTCAGTCGTGAAAAATCACTTTACGATGCATTGCTGGATAAATTATTGTTAAGTTTACAATCATTGCAACTTTGTGCAGAAGGTTTATCCGAGCTCGATACACTTTGTTGCTTTGCAGAACGTGCAGACACATTAAACTATTGCCAGCCCGAATTTCAAACTCGCTCAGCAATTAATATCACCGCGGGGCGTCACCCAGTTGTCGAGCGCGTAACTGAAAATAGTTTTATTCCAAATGACAGTAAGTTAAACGATCAACAACGCATGTTAATTATTACCGGCCCTAACATGGGTGGTAAATCAACTTATATGCGCCAAACCGCACTAATTGTTTTAATGGCTCACATTGGTTGTTATGTGCCCGCCGAAAAAGCCATTATCGGTTCAATCGATCGTATATTTACTCGCATCGGTGCCAGCGATGATTTAGCATCGGGACGCTCAACCTTTATGGTTGAAATGACAGAAGCCGCCAATATTTTAAATAATGCCACCGAAAAAAGCTTAGTGTTAATGGATGAAATTGGTCGCGGCACCAGCACCTTCGATGGTTTGTCTTTAGCTTGGGCTTGCGCAGAAAATTTAGCCCTTGAAAGTCGCCCCTTTACTTTATTCGCCACCCATTATTTTGAATTAACCTCGATGGTTGATGAGATTAAAAGTGTTAAAAATGTACATTTGGATGCGGTGGAACATGGTGATAATATTGTGTTTATGCATGCGGTAAAAAATGGCCCCGCCAATCAAAGTTATGGGTTACAAGTTGCAAAGCTAGCCGGTGTACCCACGTCGGTAATAAAAAATGCCAAAAAGAAATTACAAATTTTAGAGCGGCAGTCTGTTAATAATCACGACGTATTTGTTGAACAAACTACCGGTCAATTACAATTATTTAATAGTGACCCACACCCAATTATTGAACAGTTACAAGAAATACAAGTAGATGATTTAAACCCACGACAGGCATTAGCGTTATTATATGAATTGGCGGAGAAATCGCATAAGCATTAAACTTTTTTGCGTTAGCATTAAGCTTTACGTCGTCATACCGGCGAAGGCTACCTGCCTTCGCCGGTATGATAAAACACAAACTGTAGCGACTAAATAAAAAATCATGCAAGTGAATAAACAATGACAATAAACATTAAATCCATTGGCATTATCGCAAAAGACAAAAGTGATGCGGTAAATAAAACCATTAACCGTTTGGCTGAATTTATTGCCAATAAAAACTGCACCCTAATTTATGATAAAAGTGCTGAAGGTTTAATTGATAATGCAAATTACGTAAACAGAAAGACACTCGCAGAAAATGCCGACCTTGCTATTGTTGTTGGCGGTGACGGTACATTTTTAAGTGCGGTGCGCTCATTAGCTGATCACAACATTCCCATATTGGGGATTAACCTTGGGCGCTTAGGATTTTTAGTTGATATTTCACCGGATGATATGCTGCAGCATCTCGATCAAATCTTACAGGGAAATTATGTCGACGAATCACGATTTTTATTACAGGCTCAAGTGGAACGTAATGAAAATATCATTGCATCCGCCGATGCCTTTAACGATGTCGTTGTACACATTCGCGATGTTGCACGCATGATTGAGTTTGAAACTTACATTAACGGTCAGTTTGTAAACTATCAACGCGCCGATGGTTTAGTTATTTCTACTCCCACAGGCTCAACTGCTTATGCACTTTCTAGTGGCGGCCCATTATTACACGCCACTTTGGAGGCAATGGTTGTTGTGCCTATTTGCCCACATACATTAACCAACCGCCCATTAGTCATTAATGCCGATAGTAAAGTTGAAATTATTATTGGTGAAAGCAAACAGTCAACATCGCAGGTAACTTTCGATGGTCAAACGGCGTTTGATGTTAAGCCCGGTGATAAAATTATTATTCAGAAAAAACCTGCTAATATTATTTTAATTCACCCAACCAGTTATGACTACTATGAAATTTTACGCGCAAAATTACACTGGAGTGAACAACTATAATGCTTAACCATATTCGCATTCGTAATTTCGCTATTATCGATCACCTCGATTTAGATTTTAAAAATAAGCTCACTACCCTTACCGGCGAAACCGGTGCAGGAAAATCAATTTTATTAGGAGCACTTGGGTTATTGCTGGGTGATCGTGCTGATTCGGACAGTGTACGCAGCGGCTCCAGCAAAGCAGAAATTAGCGCTGAATTTGATATTTCAGAATTAAGCGATGTTAATAATTGGCTAACCGAAAAAGAATTAGATGCGGATGGTGATTGTTTATTACGCAGACGTTTAGGTGCAGATGGTCGCTCGCGCGCATTTATAAATGGCAGCCCCGTGCCATTACAAGATATGCGCCAGCTCGGAGAAATGCTGGTTGATATTCACGGCCAACATGAACACCAATCATTAATGAAACCCAACATGCAACGCCAGTTATTAGATGACTATGGACAACATACAAAACTACTCACAGAAATTAAAAGCATTTTTAATGACTGGAATTTAAAAAAAGAAAAACTTCAAGAATTACAAACCGCCTACAAAGATAAAAATGATCGCCTCGATTTATTGCGCTATCAAGTGACCGAGTTAGATGACTTAACATTAATTAAAGGCGAAGCTGATTCACTACAGCATGAACATCAAACTCTGGCAAATGCAGATCAACTTAGCGACGATACTTTATCGGCATTAAATAATTTATATGATGCGGATGATTCCAATATACACTTGCAGTTGTCACAACAAGCAAAAAAAATTGAATCTATGTTATCAACGGATGACAGACTAACACCGGCATTTGAAATGCTATCTGAAGCAATGGTGCAAATTGAAGAAACCGCCAGCTTATTGCGCGACTATAAAGATAATTTAAATAGTGACCCACAGCGTTTCGATGAAGTTGAAACGCGCCTAGGTATTATCCATGACTTAGCTCGCAAACATCATGTTGAGCCAGACCAATTAATTGAATTATACGATTCACTTTCAAGCGAATTAAATAACTTGGATAATGCGGATGAAAACCTTAGTCTTTTAGAAAACGACGTTGAAAAACTCAATAAAAAATATCAGGCATTAGCAAAAAAACTAACCGACTCACGATCAAAAACCGCTAAAAAATTAAACAAACTAATCAGTGAATCAATGCAAACCCTTGGCATGTCCGGCGGAAAATTTGAAATTCATTTAAGCAAAAAAGATAAAGTTAGCGCTAATGGTGTGGACCAAATAGAATATCGAGTTAGCACCAATACCGGCCAAGCTTTTAAAGCCCTTGCCAAAACCGCATCCGGCGGTGAACTAGCCAGAATAAGTTTAGCCATACAAATGATTACCGCTCAGCAAGGCAGAATTCCGACATTAATATTTGATGAAGTTGATAGTGGTGTCGGTGGCGGTATAGCTGAAATTGTTGGCAAACACTTGCGTATGCTAGGCGAAAGCCGACAAGTTTTTTGTATTACTCATTTACCACAAGTAGCATCGCAGGCGCATCACCACATGCAAGTTTACAAACACAGTGATGGCAAAGAAACGCGCACTGAAATCATTCCTTTGGAGATGGAGCAGCGTGTCGATGAAATTTCACGCATGTTAGGTGGCCTTGAAATTACCCAGCAAACAATCGATCATGCAAAAGATATGTTGAGCCGTTCTCAGCTGAATTCATAGGGTATTATAGAGTAAGCTCAATTTACTCTATAAACTTACCTTAATCGTATCGCAACCATTTTCTTTTGCGACAAATAAACCCATATCTGCTTTTCGCATTAATGATGCCAAATCTTCATTGGCATCAGACACAATGGTCAAACCAATACTAACCGTTGAATTTAAAACACTATCATTAAAGTTTACTTTATTACTAGATATTTTTATTCGAATTTTTTCAGCAACGTCTTTGGCATGCATTAAGTTTGTTTCATCTAATAAAACAACAAATCCATCATTGCCATAGCGACCCAAAATATCACTATCACTTAAGCATGACATAATTAATCTTGATGATTCTTTATATAACAACATACCCGCATCTCTGCCTTGTTTATCTATAACAGAATCTAAGTTATCTATTTCTACAATAAATAACGAGCACTCTCTAGGCCTAGAAAGTTTATCGAATACAGGTTTAACTTTGCTAACAAATTGTTCACGACTATACAGGGTTAATTTTGCACCGGGCGAATCACTGTTAAGACGTTTAATTTCTTCCTGTAAACGTGCTTGCCTTAATGCGATCATGCTATGAAAAACAATGCTGGCTGTAAGCTTTATATCATGGGTATCAAAAATCGGTTCATCTCTAAAGAGTGTGACTAATCCAACAATTTTATTGTTTGAAAGTACTGGTACATCCAGCCTGTGTATAAGCTCGTCAATATTATTTGTATTAGCACTTAATCGTTTTTGGGTGCTAATAATAGGCTCCCGTAATGAAAACAATTTTTTAACTCTTTGATTGCTCCAATTTAATGAGCGGGCATGAACATATTCTTCATCTCCCATATCAGTAATTTTTCTGATATTTTTATCTTGCAACATACCCACAGCCGCTGCATCAAATTCCATTGCGCCATGCAAAAAAACCAGCATGCTTTTAAATAGCTGATCAACATCTGTAATGTTTTTTAACTCTCCATGTAGTTCCCTTAAAATCAGCTCCCAATCATGGGTGATTGAGGCCTCGTTTAAAGGTAAAGCATTAATATCTAATTGCGGTTCGATTCTTTGCTCACTTAATTCTGTTGCGGGCAAGCCTTGTTTTTTTTCTGAATTTTGAAACGGATCAAAAAAATCTTCTTGAACATTTTCTATTGAAGCTGCATGAATGCTGCTTAAGCTGATTGCAGAAAAAACTGAGCTGGAGCCTAATAACAAAGCTAGCGCAAGTAAGTTAATAAATTTAGTATCGGTAAATAAGAAAATGACGATTAAAAATATAACCACTGATGCTAATGATAAATATAAATTATATTTAAAATACCGCCCTAACCAAAATATACTGAAACACAAGCCGATTAAATACATCGTATAAGACATACCTAAATATTGTGCTTCAACGATATTTTTTATTTGATTAGGTAAATCAGCACTAACTGACATAATTGAATCTAAATAAACGACATAGGTCCAACTACAAAAAACAAAAACAAAACCTAATACTGGTGCTATTTTATTAAGAAAATTATATTTATTTTTTGTGACTAAAAATAAAAGAACAATAGAGAAAAATATAGGAAATATTTGCGCTGCAATTTTGATATCAAAATAGACAGGCAAAGAAAACATCCAACTTGAGCCAACAACTGATATGGTTATTAAAACTAATAACGCTAAACCACGATTGATATCTTGATTTACATCTTTACTTGAAATTTGCGCATTATTGTCATTATCAATATTAAACAATAGCCGCTCCCTTTTATTCAATCAATTATAATTTTTTAGCCATTTTCTGGCTTTCAATTCTCGCTATAATCTCTGATGGCTTGTTTATATTTTTAAATACACTATCAAAGTTAGTTTGCATTTTTTTCGCAAATAATTGTTTATCTGTTTCACCTAATAACTGAGCCAAAGCATCTAGGTTTTCACCGCCACCATTTGCAGCATCATGTCGAATCGCTACATAGCGTTTATTAACGAATTCATTTAATGTGATATCAGGTGTAATCGCATCTGAAGTTGTACTAGTACTAGAAGAAAATTCAGTGAATGCGGTGCAGGCTGATAAGCTGGCTATGGCTGCTGGAATAATTAAAACGTTAATGAGCTTGTTCATAAATACTCTCTTGGTTGATTTAAATAATTAAACCTTATAATAGTTGGTTTTTTATGTCTTGTCCGATTGCAATTTTATTACCTTCCGGATCTTCTATAAAAAATTGCTTTACACGATATGCGGTATCTTCCAACAGACCAACGTTTATGCCTTTAGCCGCCATAAATTGATGCTGGGCTGCAACATCATTAGTGTAATAATGCAGCACAATATTACCGGCTTTTTTCTGCGTATTGGCCGCTGTCTTTTGTTGAAGCATTAAAACTGTATTATCAGATTTAATATAAGCCCATTGCAAGCCTGCTTCAGTGACTGTTTTATTGATAATAATATAGCGTAGAGCCTGTTGATAAAATGCCAGTGTTTGTTCGATATGCTGGCACTGAATTACTGGAATAAGCCCTTCGAAATTCATTACCACTTCAGCAGCGCTGCACCCCAAGTAAAACCACCGCCAAATGCTTCTAACATTACGGTTTCACCCTCTTTAATTTTACCGGCTCTAACCGCAGTATCTAATGCCAATGGCACCGACGCGGCAGAAGTATTGCCGTGAGTATCAACCGTCACCACTACATGATCGGGATTTAAGCCCAATTTTTTACCGGTAGCATTTATAATGCGAATATTCGCCTGATGCGGAACCAACCAATCAATATCTGACTTTTGCATATTATTCGCGGCCAGCGTTTCATCAACAATTCGGCCTAGCGTATTAACAGCCATTTTAAAAACTTCATTACCTTTCATAGTAATGTGCGCACCCTCTTCCCTAAAGCGCGCCTGATTTTTTGAGATGCCATTAGGCACATTAAGTAGGTGCTCGTAAGCACCATCGGCATGTAAATGAGAAGATAAAATACCGGGGCTATCACTTTCTTCAACAATAACGGCCCCTGCGCCATCGCCAAACAGCACGCATGTGCCTCGGTCATTCCAATCTAAAATACGGGAAAGTGTTTCTGCACCAATGATTAATGCGCATTTTGCTGAGCCAGCACGAATAAAATTATCCGCAATGCCTAATGCATAAACAAAACCGGTGCAAACTGCCTGCACATCAAATGCGGCACAGCCGTGAATGTCGAGTTTTTTCTGTAATAAACACGCGACGCTGGGAAAAACTTGATCGGGTGTGGTGGTGGCCACAATAATTAAATCAATATCATCTTTGGTTTTACCCGCCGCTTCCATCGCCTTAAGTGCTGCCTGCTCTGCAAGGTCGCAAGTGGTTTGATCGTCAGCCGCAATATGACGCTGTTTAATGCCTGTGCGATCCTGAATCCACTGATCGGTGGTATCAACAATTTTTTCAATATCCGCATTGGTCATTATGCGTTCGGGTAGATAACTGCCGGTTCCGGTAATGCGTGCGTATTTCAAAATAATGCTCTTTTAATAAAACGACTGATTTAAATATTGCTGGGCGATTAAATTGCCACAGGTGTTTTTTCTAGTAATGCACCGAGATGGCTTTCAATGCATTGCGGTACAGATTTTTCAACTTCTAATATCGCCACATCAATGGCATTTGAATAAGCGTATTCATCAGCTCCACCGTGGCTTTTTATGGCGATTTTTTTTAGGCCTAGCAAGCTAGCGCCATTATAGCGTCGATGATCAACTCGTTTTTTAAAGGACTTTAAAACCGGCATTGCAATTAATGCAATAAGCTTAGTGAGTATATTACGCTGAAATTCTTCCTTCATAAACTGCCCAATCATCTTAGCAACACCTTCGGTGCTTTTCAGTGATATGTTGCCCACAAATCCATCGCATACAACAACATCAACCAAGCCATTATAAATATCATCGCCTTCAACATAGCCAATGTAGTTTAGGTTGCTGTTTTGCAATAAAGGCTCGGCGGCTTTTACTTGAGCATTGCCCTTCATTTCTTCAGAGCCGATATTGAGCAGGCCAACCCGCGGATTATCGACATTATCAACTGCCGCTGCGGTTACCGAGCCCATTACCGCAAACTGAAATAAATTATCAGCACTACAATCAACATTGGCGCCAAGATCCAGCATGTGGGTATGCCCTTTTGTGCTGGGCAAAGTAGTCATAATCGCTGGCCGATCAATGCCGCTGAGGGTTTTAAATACAAACTTGGCAGTTGCCATTAATGCACCGGTATTGCCTGCGCTCACCACTGCATCAGCTTTGCCTTCCTGCACTAAATTAATAGCAACGCGCATGGAAGAGTCTTTCTTTTTTCTGAGAGCTAATGCGGGGGCTTCATCCATCGCCACTAATTCAGAGGCATGTTGCACTGATAAACGATCTGACAATTTAATATTGAGTTGCGCGAGTTGTGCATTAATTTTATCTTCTAAACCAACCAGAATCAGCTTAACATTTTTGTTTTGTTTAAGAATGCGGCCAGCAGCTGCAACTGTAACCTGTGGGCCAATATCTCCACCCATGGCATCAATAGCAATAATCGGGGATTCGGGCATAAAGTCTCTAATTTAATTAATAGAAGTGAATTCGTGTTGCGGTTTCGCAAACGAGGCGGATTAAAACAGCGCCATTATTATAATGTGAAAATCGAGTCGAATGTTCAATTTTACATGCGTGCTTCTGTTTGCACGGCTTATTCACAATACTGCCAAAGCCTCACTGCGTGAGGCTTTGGCAGTGCATGAAACAACTAATTAGCTTTCGCTAGAACTAGAAGTAATTTTACGGCCCTTAAAGTAGCCATCGGGTGTTACGTGATGTCGCAAATGCGTTTCACCTGTAGTTTGATCTACAGACAGAGCAGCACCAGTGAGTGCGTCATGTGAACGACGCATGCCACGACGTGAACGTGTTTTACGGTTTTGTTGTACTGCCATTTCATTCTCCAAAAAATAGCACTATGTGCCATATAATCAATAACTTAAATAAACTTATTAAAGTAGATCTTTTAGTACCGAAAAGGGATTTTCCTTTTCTTCAACTTTCTCTACTTCATTCTGTTGCTCTGATTCCTGCTGTTGCAGGTATTCAGAACAATCGAATTCGTGCATGGCTACCAATGGTAGCGCTAATAATAACTCATCTTCCAGCATGTCTGGCAGATGGTTATTATCGTCTTCAATTAGATAAGGCTCATATTTATCGGGTAGCCTTTCAATATGCTCATTATTAAGCACCAGCCCTAACTTAAACCGAACATCCATTGCATGCGGCATGGCCTGCATACAGCGCTGACATTTCAGTTGCAGCTCAGTGGTAATATGACCGTCAATAAACGGGATAGGCCCATCTCGACCAAATTTAAGCTCAACTTCAATATCACCCTGCTCTGACATAAGGGCTTCATTTAAGCGTTTAAGCTGCTTAAGTGGCCACTTTCCCTTAATTTCAAAACCAACTTTGGCTTTTTGGGCGAAGTTCAGGTGGACAGGTAATATCTGGTTCATAATAATCGCGCGATTCTATCCGCTAATGGGGCTGCTGTCAAAGAGAAATCCCTTTATTTTCAAGGATTTCGGTTTATAAGGTAAATATAGCTTATTTAAAAACCTTAAAGAAAAAGAAAACGCAAATGAGCCCGAATAAACGCAAAATTTCGCACATAATATAAGTTTCCAACTATTTTGAAATTGTTGAATCATCTGGCTTCGAACTATTTAAACTTATAGAGACCTTTGCATGATAGAATCACAAGTAAAAATAGTTAAAATTTCACTGCTTTTCGTTAGAAAACTTATCAATATCTAGATATTAACTGCGTTTCCTACCTCAATCAGTAAAATTTTAGCGCATTTTTCTTTTGCGCCTCTATCGTGCAAAGATCTCTTACATACTTATAAAATACAAACTGAATCTAAGTTTTATTTAGCATTTTTTTGCGTTTTCTTTTATCTTTTCACACACGCATCGTTAACATGCAACTACAATGATTTAATAAGACAGGGTAAAATGTATTTTTAAACTCTATTTACTGTTAACCCATGAAACTCGTTTTAGCCTCCAGCTCACCGTTCCGTAAAGCCCTCTTAGAAAAACTCCATTTACAGTTTGAAACCGATTCACCAGATATCGATGAAACCCCTGACGATAATGAATCCATCGAAAATATGGTTAAACGTTTATCCGAAGATAAAGCTAAAGCACTGGCCGCACAGCACCCTAATTCATTAATCATCGGTTCCGATCAAAGCGCCGCCCTTAATGGACAGATATTACACAAACCGGGGAATTATGAAGTTGCATTTAAGCAACTCAAAGCAGCCTCTGGGCAAAGCATTACTTTTTATACCGGCTTATGTTTACACAACAGCAGCAATGACCAATCTGAAACCATCTGCGAGCCTTTCGTTGTTAAGTTTCGTGAATTAACTAATAGCGAAATTGAAAACTATTTAAAGCGCGAAAAACCCTATAATTGCGCTGGCAGTTTTAAATCTGAAGCACTCGGCATTAGTTTATTTGAAAGCATGCACGGTGATGACCCCAACACATTAATAGGCCTACCTCTCATTCAACTTTGCCGCATGTTAAAAGCCAATGGTTTAGCGGTGATTTAGCTTTATAAGAGATAAAGAACATCGGCGCAATACCTGCTACAATTTATGCAATTAAAAAAACTAAAAAAATAAATGAGCTCACAACACCCACTCTGGCAAAACCTGTTTAAACCTAAAGAAGATCGCACATCACAAGTCACCGACATGTGGATGAATACTCCCCTGTTCGATAAAATCACCAAACGTGAATGCCGTGATTTGGTTAAAACCATGCACCCGCGACATTATAAAAAAGGCGAAATGGTTTTTAGTAGTGGTGATATCGGTGCCAGCATTGTATTAATTCGTAGCGGTGGCATTGAAATTAAAGCCGCCGATAAATTACTTGCTGAACTGGTTGAAGGTGATTTTTTTGGTGAGGTTGCACTGATTATTGATGAACCCCGCACCGCCGATGCCATTGCCTGCGAAGATTCTGAATTGATTTTCTTTTTACGTTCTGATCTTAAAGAATGGATAAAGCGCTCACCCAAAAGTGGCGCACAATTTATGCTAAATATTTCCACGGTATTAGCGGCAAGATTACGCCACACCAATATTTTACTTTCCATGCAAAATAGTTAAGAAAATATAGCCATGTTTCAAACCTTAATTCAGCATCCTCTCAGCCGAACATTTTTTGTGTTTAGTTTAATTTGCACGGTAATTATTTTACTCGCTATTTTATTAGCGCCGTTACTCATACCCATTATTATTTCATTCACCCTTTATGCATTACTCGAACCGCTATCAGAAGTTTTTGAACGCCACGGCTTATCTCGCAACGCATCATCATTAAGTGTTTTATTAATTTTGGTTGCCGTCGGCGCTGCTTGTGTTTCATTATTATTGCCACATTTATCTGCACAACTTTCCGCATTGCAAACTCAACTTCCCATCGTTTGGCAATCTATTACCACCATGGGAAATGATTTCAGCCAGCACATTGCAACATCATTAAGTTTAGATATGCAATCCAGTGGCATTACTCAACACTTTTTTAATCAGATTGATAGTTGGGGAAAAATGGCTTTGATTGAAGGCTCAAACATGCTTATCAGTCTTTCAGTGTTATTAGTGCTGGTGCCAATATTTACATTTTTTTTGGTGCGCGATTTTAGAACTTTTCGAAATAATTTACTGGATAAACTTCCAAACTCTAGCTTTGAAATGGGCTGGTTAATTTATTATCGCGTGGCATACCAACTACAAGAATATATTCGCGGCATTATGATTCAATCTGCAATTATGTGCATAATCACTACTATCGGGTTTTATATTTTGGGTTTTGATTCACCATTTTTATTAGGCATGGTTGCCGGTGTACTCAACCTCATCCCTTATGTTGGTCCACTACTCGCCATGGTGCTTCCCGTTTTGCTAGCGCTTGGTAATGTTCCCGTTGAGTTATGGATGGTAGGCGCGGCGATTTCGGTTATTTTAATTGCACAGTTAATTGATAATGTAATTGTTATTCCTGCGGTTATTGCTAATGCGGTTAACTTACATCCTCTGGTGGTGATTATCGGAATAATTGTGTTTGGAAATTTATTTGGTTTTATTGGAATGGTGGTTGCCATACCGGTTATTTCAACCATGAATATAATTTATTGCGGTTTATATCAGGGAATAAAAACACGTTATAATTTAAAGCAAAAAACACAAATAGATTAACGACTATTTACGGGTAATCTTCATAATTCCGCCTTCTTTTTCAACTCTCATCTTGTTTAAAAAAGTCATTCCTAATAATATTTCTCGTGGAAAATTTCCTTCAATCACCACCCCCTGAATATTGCGCTCAGTTAAACTTCCCAAGCTCACGCTTTTAAATTGCACTGCCCAAGCTTTAGCAATTCCCGATGCGGTGCTAGCTTTAGTAGGGGTGCCTTCAAGATGGTATTGTATGCCAAGTTTACGCGCATCTTTTGCACTCATAGCAACAGATGTTGCACCGGTATCAACTAAAAGTTTTACCGATTGCCCATTAATACTGCCATAACTATAAAACATGCCCTGTTTATTCATTATAATTTGCTCAGTCACCTCAGATCTTTTTTTGAAACTAGTGCCTACGGTAGTACCCATAACATAATTTTTTTGTTGGCCATTTATTTCCAGTACCGCGGTTTTAGTATTAGATGAAATTAATGTTACACCTTGAGTTTCCACACCGGTTTTTAAGGTTTGCCTATTACCATTAATTAATAGCACAACCATACCTGGCATTAAGGCCTGCATTTCTATTTGTGGATTTTCACTGGCATTATTTTCACTGGCATTATTTTCATTAGCATAAAGCCATGCGGGCAGCATTGTTAAAATAGCTACAAAAAATATTTTTATTAATTTCATCATATTCAAATTTAAATAAAATTAATCAACGCATGCAAACAGATAAACGAAAAAATACCCGCCAACACATCATCTAGCATAATCCCTAAACCACCGTGTATATTTTTGTCTATCCATGAAATTGGCCAAGGTTTTAAAATATCAAAAAAACGAAATAATAGAAATCCGACAATAATCCATAGCCAATCAAATGGCACGGCAATCATAGTAATTAAATAGCCCGCAATTTCATCAATTACAATACCTGAGTGATCATGCACGCCTAATGCTTTACTGGTGTAGTAACACAAATAAACACCGCCAAAAGTAACCACACAGGTTATCAACAAATAAGTTGCTAAATTTAAATCACTCATTAATAAATACAACGGTATTGCTGCCAATGTTCCATAGGTACCGGGCGCTTTTGGCATTAAACCCGAACCAAAACCTAGCGACAAAAAATGCAGAGGGTTTTTTAAATAGCTTACTGGGATTTTCATTGTGCTTTTCATTTGAAGTGATTATATCCTGATGGGTTCAATGATATTAATTGATTATTATGTAAACATTGAATACCTGAACCTTCAATTATTTTTCCAATACAGTTAATATTAATTTTATGCGATTCCATTAGCGCCAACATTTCAGCGTATTGATTATCTGGGCAGGTAAAACATAATTCGTAATCATCACCGCCGGTTAACACGCTTTGCCAGTTGGGTTTATCATTATAATAATTTTGCACCGATTCAGATAAAGGAATTTGTTGTAAGTTCAAAAGCGCACCAACATCACTGGCTTCACAAATATGATTTAAATCGGCCAGTAAACCATCAGAGATATCAATAGCCGCTACAGAAAACTCACTTAATAACTGACCAGCTTTTACTCTGGGGGTGGGCCGATTTAAACGATTGATGCAGAAGTTTTTATTTTTCTCAGAGAAAGTATCCGCTGCATCAAGCTTATTAAAAACAGCTTTAAGCCCAATCGTTGCATCACCAATATTACCGGTAACAAAAATAGAATCACCGATATTTGCACAACTTCGTTTCAACGATTTATCGGCATCAATAAACCCCGTAATATTTATGCTTATACTCAACTGGCCTTGAGTGGTATCACCACCAATTAACGACACATTATATTTTTCTGCGAGCGAATTAAATCCACGCATAAATGCTTTTAACCAAACATCATCGGCCTGCGGCAAACTAATGGCCAAACTCACCCATGCTGGCGCTGCCCCCATGGCAGCCAAATCACTTAAGTTAACCGCTAACGATTTATAGCCGATATCTTCGGCACAGGTTGATTCTGGAAAGTGCACACCACTGATAAGGGTGTCGGTAGAAACTGCAAGTTGTTTACCCGGCGGTGGCGAAAGTATTGCACAGTCGTCACCAATGCCGAGTAAAACATCCTCACGTTTAATTGTAGTGGTTTTAAAAAAGTGATTGATAAGATCAAATTCAGACACTACATTTTCTCATTTTATAAAAACTTAAACTTCAACCCGCATGTGCGGAAATAAAATCACATCGCGAATGGATGGCGAATCGGTTAATAACATAACCAGTCGGTCTATACCTATACCCTCACCCGCAGTCGGTGGTAAACCGTGCTCAAGTGCGCGAATATAATCCGCATCAAAATGCATGGCTTCATTATCACCCGCATCTTTATCTGCAACCTGTTGCTTAAATCTTTCTACTTGATCTTCTGCATCATTTAACTCAGAGAAACCATTGGCGATTTCACGCCCGCCGACAAAAAACTCAAAGCGATCGGTAATAAATTCATTATCATCATTGCGTCGCGCTAGTGGTGAAACTTCGGTTGGATATTCGGTAATAAACGTTGGATTCATTAAACGATGTTCAACGGTTTTTTCGAAAATTTCAATTTGAATTTTTCCTAAACCGTAAGAATTCTTTAATGCTATATCCAAATTTTCTGCAACCTTCGTAGCCGCTTCTATTGTATCAATATCATTCGCGGTTAAATTCGGATTAAAATGTAAAATAGAATCGAAAACCGACATGCGATCAAACTTGCTACCAAAGTCATACACATCACCCTGATAATTAATTTTTTCACTGCCAACTACATCTTTGGCTAAGCCATGTAAAAGCGCTTCGGTAATATCCATTAAATCATTATAATCTGCATACGATTGGTAAAATTCTAACATCGTAAATTCGGGATTATGGCGGGTTGAAACCCCTTCATTTCTAAAGTTACGATTAATTTCAAATACTTTTTCAAAACCACCAATTACTAAACGTTTTAAATATAGCTCGGGAGCGATACGCATAAACATCGGCATATCTAATGCGTTATGAAAAGTTTCAAATGGGCGAGCGGTTGCGCCGCCGGGAATGCCCTGTAACATTGGGGTTTCCACATCCATAAAACCACGGTCTTCAAAGAAGCGTCGAATGTAAGAAACAATTTGTGAGCGCAACTTAAACGTGTTGCGTACTTCTTCGTTCATTACCAAATCAACATAACGTTGACGATAGCGGGTTTCTTGATCGGATAAGCCGTGAAACTTTTCGGGTAATGGGCGTAAAGATTTTGTGAGTAACTTTATATCGGTTAATTTAACCGATAACTCATCGGTTTTAGTTTTAAATAAAACCCCTTCGGCACCCACAATATCACCGATATCCCATTTTTTAAAACCGTCGTTATATAAACCTTCGGGCAGAGAATCGCGTTGTAAAAATAATTGCATTCTGCCTGACATATCTTGCAACTGTGCAAAGCTGGCTTTACCCATAATGCGTTTTGCCATCATACGGCCAGCCACTTTTACAATGACATTTAAGGCCTCTAAATCTTCTTTAGATTTATCATCGTACTCTGCATGTAACTCACTGGCTAAACAATCGCGACGAAAATCATTGGGAAAGGCATTGCCTTTTTCACGCATGGCAGTGAGTTTTTCACGGCGTTGTGCAATGAGTTTGTTTTCGTCTACTGGTGGTTCTTGTTTTTTATTTTCGTCTGTCATGGTGTTTTTATTTTCTGTAATTTAAAAAATTAAGCCCCTTGCACAGGCCATATAAATTTAAGCTCCATAAAAAGAAAAGGCATTTTATCCGCAAATAAAATAGAGAATATTAAAATATTCAAATTATATTTGCGTTCATTTGCGAAATTTCGTGGATGAATGCTTTAGATTTTTACAAACCCGATTTCAAACTGGCCTCAATAAACATATCAATGCCGCCATCTAAAACCGCCTGCGTATTGCCGGTTTCAACATTGGTGCGTAAATCTTTTATGCGCGATGAATCTAACACATAAGATCGAATTTGACTGCCCCAGCCGATATCCGATTTATTATCTTCTACCACCTGTTGATCGCCGCGACGTTTTTGCATTTCCAACTCATATAGTTTTGCTTTGAGTTGCTTCATTGCTGCGGCTTTATTTTTATGCTGCGAGCGATCATTTTGACATTGCACCACAGCATTGGTTGGTAAGTGAGTAATGCGTACCGCCGATTCGGTTTTATTAACATGCTGGCCACCCGCACCGGATGCGCGATAAGTATCAATGCGCAAATCTGCCGGATTAATATCGATATCAATATCGTCATCAACCTCGGGGGAAACGAACACCGCCGCAAAAGAGGTGTGGCGACGACTACCTGAATCAAATGGTGATTTTCGCACCAACCGATGCACACCGGTTTCGGTGCGCAACCAACCATAAGCATATTCACCAGTAAAACTAATGGTTGCGCCTTTAATACCCGCCACATCGCCAGCGGTCACATCCATTAATTCAGTTTTAAAACCGTGGGCTTCACCCCAGCGCAAATACATGCGCAAAATCATTTCGGCCCAATCTTGCGCTTCGGTGCCACCCGAGCCAGATTGAATATCTAAAAAAGCATTATTAGCATCCATTTTGCCGGAGAACATTCTGCGAAATTCCAGTGCTTCAATTTGTTTTTCCATTGTTGCCAAATCATCGGCGACTGACTGCACGCTATCTTCGTCATTTTCTTCTACTGACATTTCCAGCAGCTCGGCGGCATCCGAAAGGCCATTGTCGAGATTAACAATGGTAAGCACAATGGCTTCGAGTCGTGAGCGTTCTTTACCTAACTGCTGCGCGCGTTCCTGATCGTTCCAAACATTCGGCTGCTCTAATTCGCGGCTAACTTCATCCAGCTCTTCTTTGCGGGTATCAAAGTCAAAGATACCCCCGAAGATCGTCGCGGCGGCTGCACAGATCGGCTATCTGGTTTTGAATGGGGTTTATTTCTAGCATAAATTCGAGTTGTTTTTAGACGCATTGAAAGCGCGCTATATTACCTTATATTGGGGTTTTCATCTATAGGGGATTGGTTAGGTGGTTTAAGCTTTTTTCTGATCTTTTTTCTTCTTCGCCACATCATTGCGCAAATACACCGGCTGAGCTTTTGCCGCTTCAACTGTTTCTCCGCATTTCCACGCATCAACTGCTAATTTTACAATTGTAGATGCACGGGGAAAATAATCAGCATAAACATCGGTTATATTTTCACCTAATTGCGCGTTAAGCTGCTCTGCATAACTTTCCCATGCAGATCCAGCTCCACACCAATTTGTAGAAAGTTTTTCATTCACTGTAACTCTATTCGCAGGCGAAACTTTTTCGTTGCCACTCAGCACCATTAAATTATTTTCATTTAATTGATAACAGCCCCAATACATTTCGCCCATGCGTGCATCTATGCCCGCCAACACATATTTTTGTTGATGATTTTCATGCGCTAATTGAGCGATGGACGCTAAAGTTGAAACCGGAATAACCGACAAGTCACCCGCAAAAGCCAAGCCCTGAACTATGCCCGTGGTAATTCGCACTCCCGTAAATGAGCCTGGCCCACGACCAAAAGATAATGCATCTAAATCAGATATTGTTAATTTTGCATCTATGAGTAATGACTCAATCATTTTTAAAATTAATTGCGTATGCTCTCTGGGTGCTAACTGATATTTCTCGGTAATAACACCGTCAATATACAACGCTGCCGAACACGCTTCGGTTGCTGTATCAATGGCTAAAATTTTTGCAGCAATCGTCATTAAACTTCTTCTGCCTCAAACCACGATTCATAAAACGCCACCACATCTTCAATGCGTTTGCTTTGTGGCATGTTTGGTAAACTTTGGATAAAAACTTTTCCGTAAGGTTTAGTTTTTAAACGATTGTCGCCAATCATTAATACGCCGTAGTCATCCATGCCGCGAATTAATCTGCCCGCGCCCTGCTTTAATGAAATTACCGCTTGAGGTAATTGATAATCCATAAACGGATTGCCGCCCATTTTTCGAATGCCATCTAAACGTGCTTGCATAACCGGATCACCGGGCGATGCAAATGGCAGTTTATCGATAATTACGCAGGATAAAGCTTCGCCGCGCACATCCACACCTTCCCAAAAACTACTGGTGCCGAGTAATACTGCATTACCTAATTCACGAAATTTTTCTAATAATTGATGTTTCGGTAAACTACCTTGAATTAAAATGGGATAATCGACTTTGCGGTGCAATAATTTAGCAGCTTCATTAAGTGCGCGGTAACTGGTAAATAATAAAAACGCGCGCCCTTGGCTGGCTAATAAAACTGGTATTGCTTGTTCAATTAATTTTTCAGTGTAAGTTGGATGTGATGGCTCGGGTAAATTATCCGGTAAAAACAATAATGATTGTTGCTGATAATCAAACGGGCTATTCCAGTTGCCTTCTTCGTATTGCTCTAAGCCTAAACGCTGGGCGAAGTGGTCAAAGTCATGGCCAACTTCTAATGTTGCCGAAGTAAAAATCCAACTGCCGGGTAAAGCGTCACGTTGCTGTTTAAATAATGCGGCAATATCGATTGGCGTTGAATGCAACACAAAACCTTTACTGAATGTTTCATACCAGTAAATTGAAGTGGCTTCATTTTTTGTGTCTTCGCCGTAAGCTTTAAAACTTTGGTAAAGCTCTAAACATCGCACTGCACATTGCTCGATACCTTTTCCTCTGTCTGCATGATTTTGTAAAATATCGGTTAAATCTTCTAAATCGCTTAACAACGTTTCTTTGGCTTTTTGCAATGCGGGTTTATATTTTATTTTTGCCCAGCCATCGCGCTGATTATCCACACCTAAAGCTAAACGAAATTGTGCAGTATCGGTTTTTAACTGATCGCAGGCATCACGAATTTCAATAGCATCTGGCGCATCTTTAATTTGTTCGGCAATACAATCGCCCATTAAATTATTTATTTGTCGGCTGCTGCAACCCTTGCCAAAAAATCGTGACGCTACTTCCGGCAACTGATGCGCTTCATCAATTATAAATGTTTCTGCGGCGGGCAATAATTCACCGAAGCCTTCTTCTTTTATGGCCATATCGGCTAATAATAAATGATGATTAACCACCACAATATCGGCTTCTTGTGCGGCACGCCGTGCATTAACAATATGGCAATTTGACCAATCATTACATTCACTACCCAAACAATTATCTGCTGTAGACGTTACAATTGGCCACACACGAGCGTCTTCTGAAATCTCAGACATTTCAGATTTATCACCACTATGGGTTGATTTAGACCACTGTTTTATGCGTGATAAATGATCCTGTGTTTCGCGGGTTAAAAATGTTTGTTGATGCGCAATACCCAATCGATAAATGCATAAATAATTCGCGCGGCCTTTTAATAATGAAATAGGTAAATCAATTTTTAAGGCTTTTTTAACCAGCGGAATATCGGTGTGAAATAATTGATCTTGCAAGTGCCGCGTGCCGGTAGAAATAATGACTTTACGATTAGATAAAATAGCCGGTACTAAATATGCAAAAGTTTTTCCAATGCCGGTACCGGCTTCTGCAATTAATACTTTTTTTGTATTAATCACTTTTTCAATAGCATCACTTAATGCTTGCTGGCCAGCACGCGCAGTAAAACCATCAAGCAATTCTGCAAATGCGCCCTGCTCACTTAGTAACTTTGCAGATTGACTCAATTTAAATGCTCCGCAGACGTTGGTGCAATAATGTTGTCGTTAAAAGCCTTTAATGGCGTATTATTTTTAATCACACTGTTCGATCTTTTTGCATGTTGTTTGGCTTGCTCAATGTTGCCCTGCTGTAAATAAATTTGCGCCATACGTGACCACACTTCTGCATGGCGAGGATTAATGCGCACGGCTCTTTCTAAAGTAGCTAATGAGCCAGATAAATTATGATTCATAAACTGCTCATCCGACTGCTGTATTAAAGATTTAATAACATCCGGTAAATTACGGTTATCAGCAACCGGTAATATATTGTTAGCACTTACCTCTACATGTTGGCGAGGTTGCACGCAACCCAACAAAGCAACTAGCAATATAGATACAAGGCCTAAAAATACGCTTCTGTTTATTTGAAAAAACGTTTTATTTGCTCGATAATTCCTGCTGATTTGCATGCGGCTTTCTCTGTGGGTTCAGACCCTTGAATAAAGGGTAATTCTACCGCACCTAAACAATTTTTTTCAGATAATGCACCGCTTTCTTCATCAATCCACCGATTATTAATACCCTCGGGTGGCTGTAGCGAAAAACCATTTACACTTCCCATGGCTTCGAGCTGCTTGAAAAAATCTGTCCATAGCCGAAGCGCACCGCTAGAGCCGGTTAATCCCGTGCTAACATTATCATCACGACCTATCCATACTACGGCAAGCTGATCATTAGAAAACCCAGCAAACCAGCTGTCACGTAAATTATCAGTGGTACCGGTTTTTCCCGCCATTGAAGAAGATAAATTTACCGCCACTGATTTTGCCGTACCGGTTTGGGTAACTTGATGCAAAATTCGATTAACCAAAAATATGGCCTGCTCATTAATTGCTTTTTTAGATTTCAAAGGGTAACGCTTAAGCGGCTTATTATCTTTATTTAACACTTCACGAATAACTTTTAGTGGCACATTAAAACCATTTGCCGCAAAGGTTTGATACATATTTGCCACATCGAATGGCGATAAATTAAATGCCCCCAATGTCATAGATGGGTACGCCGGTATGCTTCGTGTTACCCCCAAATTATGCAGGGTATCTGAAATATCAGATAAGCCTACCTCTAAACCCAAACGCACAGTGGGTACATTACGAGATGTTTCTAGTGCTTTATATAATAATATATTTTCATTAAATTTTTTATCATAATTTTGTGGTGACCACACTTCATCTTTAGTGGCTTTAATGTGTAATGGCGTGTCATCTAGTTGGCTGGCTAGTGTATATTTTTGCGGCTGCTGTAGTGCGGTTAAATATATTGCCGGTTTAATTAGCGAGCCAATTTGACGCACTGCATCCAGCGATCTATTAAAACCGGGGAAGCTGGGCTGCCTATCTGAAACCATTGCCTGCACTTCACCCTGCTGACTGGATGCAACTATTAACGACGCCTGCAATTCATTAACTTTATTATTGTTATTTTCTAATTGTTTTATCACTCGCTTAACACTGGCTTCAGCTTGTAACTGCATTAATGGGTCAATGCTGGTAAAAACTTTTAAGCCCGATGATTTTAAATCGCTTTCATCGTAATCACTTTTTAATTGCCGTTTTACTAAATCAATTAACGCCGGAAACCGGTTAGATGAAAAACGCGGTTTATTTGCCAACCCTAAATCTAATTGAATATATTTATTAAATTGCGCCTGCGTTAATGCACCCTGCTCAAGCATTAATTTTAAAACTTGGTTGCGCCTTTCAAGTGCTCTTTTTCTATGTTTACGCGGTGCATACCAAGATGGCCCTTTTACCAAACCAACCAGCAAAGCCATTTGATCTCGTCTGATTTTTTTAAGTGATGTCGAAAAATAATATTGACTAGCTAACTCAAACCCGTGAATTTGTTGCGCACCATTTTGACCTAAATAGACTTCGTTGATATAGGTTTCTAAAATAACTGATTTGTCGTAATTTAATTCTAATAACAGCGCCATTAAAGCTTCATTAATTTTTCGAATTAAAGTGCGCTCGGGAGATAAAAATAAATTTTTAACTAATTGCTGAGTTAAAGTACTGCCCCCCTGCACGGTTTCACCAGCCATTATATTTGCCAGCATGGCGCGTATAATTGAGCGCGGATCAATTCCCCAATGCTGATAAAAGCGGCGGTCCTCAACCGCTAATAATGCCAAAACTAAATTGTCTGGCACTTCATCGAGTTTAATTAATTTTCGTTCCTGTTTTGTTGCAGGGTAAATACCAGCAATTTTTACTGGCTCAAGCCTAAACAACGGCAAGCTTTCATCTGAATATAATTCATGCAATACACTTAACTGGTTTTTATAAAGACTAAATCGAATACCCTGTGGCTTTTGCTTTCCATCCCAAAAAGTAAATTCCCGACTAATTAATTCAAAGTGTGCATTGTTTAATATTCGATACTGCCCTGCTTTAGTTGGTCGATCTTTTACTTGTGAATATTCAAGCTGCGCCAATTCTGATTTAAGTTGCTCAATGGTTAAGTGTTTTCCTTGGTATAACTCCAATGGCCGCGCATATACGTGTGATGGCAATGACCAAATTCGGCCTGACATTTTATCTATCACTTTTGAATTTAAGTAAATTAAATATGCGGTGAAGCATAGCCCTAAAATTAAGGTGCCTAACAATGTATAACGATTAAATAATAATCCCAATTTTTTTTTAGATTTATTTTTTTTCTTTTTGATTGTTTTTTTACGGGATTTTATTTTTTGTTTTGGCATAACTGTATAATATAGTTTTATCACTAGTGTCCCGTTAACTTTCACAGCAAAGCCATTTGATTAATATTGATATCAACTGCTCGCGGTGGATCGCCTCGAAGCAGAGCCATCATATCGCGCTTCTCAAACAAATTTAGCTGCAATA